>JAEIGA010007980.1_pt1 | contig 16053 bp, 14 predicted proteins | sample 9270691 | NCBI WGS metagenome assembly JAEIGA01 (sample SAMN17057246, study PRJNA624740) | gut metagenome | biome: biome; isolation source: fecal sample | host: Bos grunniens | place: China: Xizang | collected 2019
ACGACAATCATCATACGACTACTCTCAATAGCCTCGACAATAGTCTTCGCCCACACCACACCGCGAGGAATGTCGCGATGCGCAACAAAGCAACGTAGGTTATGCTGCTCGATATAGTTGCATAGACTCATCACACTCTCTTTGTCGTGGGAAGAGTAGCTTATAAATATGTCGTATCTCTTGCTCATCATATTCAACAAATAGCTCTTAATGTGAGGCGGGCAAGCCTAAGACACCCTTGAGGTTTTTCGCCCACTTATCTTGTGCTCGCATAACCTGCTCAACAATGTCGCGCACAGCACCATGACCACCATCGAACTCAGAGACATAGCGTGAGGCCTCGACAACCTCCATGCAGGCATCGGCAGGGCAGACAGGGATGCCCACCAAGCGCATGCACTCCAAGTCGGGAATGTCGTCGCCCATATAGATAACATTCTCAGGATTAATGCCATACTCCTCAAAAAACTCATGCATGGCATGCACCTTATCCATGCAGTTAAGGTAGATCTTCGTCACACCAAGCATCGTAAGTCTATTCTCCAACATACGGCCACGACCACCCGAGATAACGCATATCTTCATGCCCTCACGCAGGGCTGCAGCTATGGCATAGCCATCTTTGGCATGGTAGCGACGAATAAAGTCGCCCTCGGGCGTGGGTATAATACCTCCGTCGGTCATCACGCCGTCGACATCGAGGACAATAGCCTCGACCTTTGCTATATCTTCTTTGAAGTTTCCCATATACTCTCAGTTATATTTATATATATCTTCTGCTTTAGTTCATCGTCGCTAAGCATCGCTATATGCCTATCGCACACGCTCTTATCGCCACGCACAGCAGGGCCTGTCTGCACCGTGCGAGGCTCGGTTGTGGCTATGGCCTTAAGGGCTGTCTCCTCGATGAGTGGCTTGAGCATGTCGTAGCTTAAGCCCGCCTTATGCATGATGTCGCCACTAAGGGCATATAGCTGGTTTGTGAAGTTGTTGGCAAAGATACCCGCAAGGTGTATCGACCTACGACGCTCGCTATCGGCCTCAGCAACACGCTCCGATATGTAGTGCGCAAACTCCGCAAGGCTCTCCTTTGTAGCATCGTCCTCAGCCTCGATAAATATAGGCACTCGGCTAAGCGACACCTGTCTGCCAGCGCTAAAGCTCTGAAAAGCATAGAGAATACCTCGCCTAACACCCTCATTAGGAAGCACCGACAGAGGCACGCTGCCCGCAGTGTGTACGACGATAGCACCACGCCTAAAGGGTAGGCTGTGTGCCACCTCCTCAACAGCACGGTCGCTCACCGAGATGATATAGATGTCGGCATCGGCAAGCTCCTCCGAGCGATTTGTCCACAGTGTATTTGCTATCGAGGCGAGATAGCGGCCACGCTCCTCATTGCGAGCAAAAATCTGCTCGAGCAAGACATGTCTATTCACCGCTAACGTGCGAGCAAAGGCCTCGGCAACATTTCCCGAGCCTATGATAACAACACGCAGCACCGCCTTGTTGCGTATACGCTTGATACCCAGGCGACGAGCATCTATTGTCTCATAATAGTCGGCATTCTGCCATACACAACATAGCTCGCAGCCAAACAAGATGATGTTCCACGACACCTGCAACCAGATGATAAAGAGCGGTATGGCGGCAAAGCTACCATAGATGACGTTGTAGGCCGTCATGTAGCCCTGAATGTAGACATATCCCCACTGCCACAACATGAGCACCACGCCGATAAGCGTGCCTATAATGAGGGCATAGCGCCAACGCACATAGGCATGGGGCAGATACTTATAGAGCAATGCTGTGCCGAGGGCCGTGACAGCAATAGATATTAGGCGTGATAAGCCATTGCTTATGTCGTTCGAAAGCCCCGACCATAGAAAGGCCTCCATGGTAAATGTCGATGCGAAACCCCAGAGCACAGGAACAAAGATAACTATCAGTGTATATGACACATAGCGTGTTATAAGCCTACGCTTTGCACGTACACCCCAGATATGGTTAAACGCCCCCTCGACACCTCGAAAGACGATGAATATAAACCACATCATCGAGCCAAGACCGACGATTGCAAAGATGCCATTAGGGAGGTTCTCGGCGGCTACATTTGCCGCTGTGAGCACCGAGTCAACAAGGTCGCCCCAGTCGCTGAAGCCCTTACGTAGGCTCGCCTCGACAGGCTGCCATGCGCCTAAGCGGCTTAGTATGATGAGCACCAAGGCAAGCAAGGGGATAGCGGCAAAGAGGGTGTAGAGCGTCAGGGCGGCACTATCGACAAAGGTGCGATGCAGCTTACGGCTACGAATGGTGTAGTATAGCTGACGATAGCCATGTACAAAGGTGTTGTAGGCACGGCTGGCGTCGGGCGAGAAGCTGAGCAGACGTCGGTGCATAGTATGCTCGATATATCTAATTAGACGTTTCACGTATATGTCGTTAGGTTAACTACTTACTCTTCAACATTATAACATAGTTGCGGCCCTCTATTGCTGTTATCGCCATGAGCTGCTCGTCGCCCGCACGAGCACCAAGAGCCTTGCGCACAGCATCTACCGAGAGCTGCGTATCTCGCTTCAGGATGTCGATGCCCTTGCCCTTAAACCTACGCTTAAGCTCCTTGGGGCGGTACTCCTCTACCGACTCTATCTCGTAGCTACGACAACCAAGCTCCAGGGGTAGAGGCTCGCACGACAGGGCAAAGCCATTATTACTCCATATCGAGGCATAGGGGGCAAGCTGAGCAATGGCCACACGTGCCTTTTGCAAGGCGACATCGGGAACATGCAGATACCTCCACTCTACACCCTCAACACTACCGCCATTGGGCGCAACGTGCATAGCCTCGGGCGCAAAGCACCACTCGCCACTACCCACCACGGCAAGACGCAACATATCACGCTCAGCACCTGTATATATGTTCAGCTCCTTACACTCGCCACCAAGGCTAACAACCTCGACCTCGGCGGGCGACAACAGCCTGAAAGCCTCGGTACAGTCGAACATGGGCGAGAGCTTTATGGCTATGCGTGGCGCAATCTGCCTAAGCCTCGGCATGAGAGCCAAGATGTTGGGCGAGCAATCCTCCAGGCAGACCATTTTACTACCCTCGGCTGAGCGACGGTCAGGGTCGACAAACACCCAGTCGAACATCTGGTTACAGCTCTTGACATACTCCTCGGCCGACGTGCTTACCACCTCGACATTCGTGATGCCCATGAGCTCAAGATTGTAGCGCACAACCTCGGCCAAGGCCTCGTCACGCTCGAGCGACACCACACGCTCAAACCTGCGAGCAAGAGCCATACTATCGACACCGAGGCCACACGTAAGGTCGAGCACCGAGCCACCCGATATAGGCTTACGCTCGGCCGACTCCTCACTTGACGACTGCTCGAAGGCACGTGGCGGAAGAATGCAGCGTGACTCATACATGTGTGGCAGCTTGCGGCGTGCTCGTTGCAGATACTTTACCTGCGTAGCCACAACCGAGGCGTGAGGCACACGCTTATCAAGCGCAATAGCCGAGGCATCACGCTCGATATTTTGCTCAACAGCCTCACGAACATCGCACTGCGAGAGTATCGCTATGTTATAATTATCGCTCATCAACCTACAAAGTTATCACTTTTTTTCGCATAACGACCACCCACAGAGGGTAATTATCGCAAAGAGCGTGTAAATAATTGCCACACCCCACGTCGGGAGCTGATAGCTAAGCCCTATCCACTCCCACTCTGCGCACCACTCAACAAAGCTGTTTTGCAGCCATGCCGCCTTAGCCATGCACCACGCAAAGGGCATGGCTAAGGGGTGGGGCAAGAGCAACGCAGATATTCCGCAACAGACAATAACATAGGCTGTTATCATGGCAATAGGCGTTATCATAACACCCATATATGGAACACTCTCGAACGTATGTGACACTATGGGCATTGTCCAGAGTGTTGCCGTCACACCAATAATGAGCGTTGTGAGCAGCATTCGTACTACCGGCCTCTGTTGCGCCACACGACGCATCATAGGCACACCCCACACGATGATGCCCACGACGGCCACTGCCGAGAGCTGGAAGCTAACGTCATAAATGTACGACGGGCGATATACAAGCATAGCAAAGAGTGCCACGGCGAGCGAGTTGAGCGAGTTATAGCGCATCGACGAGGCGTGAGCAAGGTAGATGACACTAAACATAAGGGCTGCACGCACTATCGATGCCGAAGCGCCCGACATCACGACATATACCCATAGCACAGCAACAACCACAAGACTATGTAGTCGATGTCCATGTCTAAAGAGGATTATTGGCATGAGCAAGAGTGTGAGCACCATAACCACAATGCCAAGATGCAACCCCGAGAGCGCCATGAGGTGCGAGAGTCCCGTTCGTGAGTATGCCTCACGCAGAGCTTGCGTTTCGAGGCGACGTGAGCCAACAACCATAGCCTCAACTGTAGAGTGTGTTACGCTATCGTGCATATATCGTTCGAGTTTGCGTATAGCTCTACTTTGCAGCGTCTGCCTATCTCCATGCTCGACACCGACAATCGTTCGGTCGTCAATGCCCAAGCCACCCACAAAACCTCGGTTGCGAAGTAGCCTATCATAGGCCTCGTGGCGTGATAGGCGACGACTAAACTTGGCGTGTAGCTCTACTATGTCGCCCTCACGAATCGTGTCGTTACGTATCCACAACACCACGGCATGGTTGGAGCCTTTGGCTACGGAGTCACTACCCCACGCCTCGATAATGCCGTGCGAGAGGCGATAGCCATCACGCTCGGTAGGAATATCCTCGACACGCACACGGGCATCTATGTACTCACCATCTGCGATGTCGCACGTAGGGCGCAGTAGCGTCGTTGTCGTATACCCGAAACAGAGCATAGCAACCGCCAGTGCAAAGATTTGCAGTGGACGATACCGAAAACATATAACTACAACTGCAACAGCGACATAGCCGAGTATAAGTACCCAGTCGGAGAGGAGGATATAATCGGCAGTGAGAATGCCGAAGATATAGGGTATGAGCAGTAAAAAGAGGGGCATCGACCGTAATCGACGCCCTAAAGACTCAAGAGAGAGTCCCTTATGCCAACTCTCTAATTCTAACATCGCACACCCCCTCAAGCATACGAGCCAACGCCTCTACGTCGGTAGGCTCATCAACCTGACCATAATGATATGGATAGTATATCTGTGGCTTTAGCGCCTTGACAGCCTCAACAGCCTGCTCGGGTCTCATCGTATATGGCTGATTTACACACACAAAGGCAATGTCTATATCTCTTAGTGCACGAAGCTCAGGCGTAGGCTCTGTATCGCCAGAGAAGTAGATGCGCACAGCATCGTCGAGCACCACTACATAGCCACAATCCTCACGCTCCTTGGGGTGAAACTGGAGTTGAGACTCAGAGGTATTATACGCCGCAACAGTCTCCACCCTAATATTAGCAAAGGGCTCAGCCTTAGCACCTGGTAGCATAGTGTAGCAGTCGCCCTGGAAGCCCTCGGCCGAGGTTTTATCCAGAAGAATGCGTGTGTCGGGAGTCTGCAACGCCTCGATAGCAGCCATGTCGAAGTGGTCGTAGTGCGAGTGAGTGACCAAAATCATGTCGGCCTTAGGCAGCTTGTCATACTCGGCATTACCCATAACAGGGTCAACATATATATGCCTACCCTCATACTCCAAAGCCACCGAGGCGTGAGCAAAGAAGGTTAGCTTAAGGGTTTTGCCATTTATTATTAGCTCGTCGCTCGAGTAGGCGGGCATGGCGGGCTTACCACCAAAAAGTCGTGAAAAAAGTGACATAGGCATAGATTATTTAGCTGTTTTAATAAATTGCGATATTGTAGTTATAAGGCCCTCGGTAAGTGGCATTTGTGAGTTTACATAGACGTTTACAATCTGCTCCATACGCTCCTCTGAGGGCCAATCCTTGAGCACATGTGTCATATTCTCAAACACCCTCAACTCGGCATCTGGCGCAGCTCGCTTAATAGCCTCGCCATTGTCTCTACCAACCTGAATATCGTGGCCACCACAGACAACCAACATAGGCTTTGCAGTCGTCGCAGCCAACTGTTGCGGGTCGTACTGCATGCAGTTAATGAGGAATGGCTGCACCGAGGAGTGGAAGAGCGACAATAGCTCCTTGGCAATCTTATCATCGGGATAGCGCTTACCCGCCTTTAGCGTGCGCAAAATCATGTCGGTCTGGAGCATCAGTGCCATATACTGAGGCATGAGCTGTGCTCGAAGCTGCGTGCGCAGTATCTCGTCCATAGGGTAGCCTGGTGCTGCAAGCAGTATCAGGCCGTCGACCTCCACACCTCGATTGGCCACCACAAGGGCGATAAGACCACCTTCGCTATGTCCAGCGATAAATATACGCTTATAGCCCGCCGAACGAAGATAGCCTACAACAGCCTCGACATCATCGACATAGTCATCAAAAATGAGGTCAGGGATAGCCTCCACAGGAATTACACTCTGCCCAATAGCTCGCTTATCGTAGCGCATAACGGCATAGCCCTCACCTACAAGCCCATCTGATAGGAGCTTATAGGAGTAGGTATTGAGGTTTAGCGACGAGTTGCCATTTCTGTCTGTTGGTCCTGAGCCCGCAACAATCAAAATGGCGGTGTCGCTGCGCTGCTCACCCTCTGCAAGAGTGGCACTAAGCTTGCCCCAACTGCAAGCTATGCTTACCTCGCTCTCCACAACTTGCGCCCAGAGCATGGAGGTAGAAAAAATCATCGTCATCAGCACTAAAACTCTTCTCATAGCCATAATATAGTTAGATTAAATCGATATCGGCAAACGAATCCTCGACAACGCCTCTTAGGCGACGACTATCGAGGTGGGTATATATCTCTGTTGTCTCGATGCTCTCGTGGCCCAGCAGCTCCTGCACCTGACGGATATTCGCACCACCCTCCAAGAGGTGTGTGGCATAGGAGTGACGCAGGGTATGTGGGCTAATCTGCTTTGTGATGCCCGCACTACATGCCGCAGCCTTAATCACGTTAAAGACCATGACACGTGTTAGAGGTGTGCCACGATTATTTAGGAAGAGTGTTGCCTCCGACACTCGCTTTGGCCTTCGAAACTCCATGTATAGTTGTATCTTATCACGTGCTGCCGAGCTTACGGGCACTATGCGCTGCTTGTCGCCCTTGCCAATAACACGAATATATCCCTCGCCAAAGAAGAGGTCTTGGAGGCGCAGCGACGTAAGCTCCGATACACGCAAGCCACACGAGTACAGCACCTCGACAATGGCACTATCACGACACCCCTTGGCTGTGCGAATGTCAAACGTGGCAAGCATCGCGTCAATCTCCTCAAGAGTGAGCGTGTCGGGAAGCATACGCTCGGCCTTGGGCGCTGCAACACCCTCGGTGGGTAGCTGCGACACCCGGTCAGTGAGCAGCAGGAAGTTGTAGAAGCTCTTTACACCGCTTAGGCGGCGTGCCTGCGAAGAGCTGCTGCGCCCCTCGCCATAGAGCCATGCCAAGTAGCGCTCAACATGCTCCGTTGCCACAGCCTCTGGGACTATGTCCCAATGGTACATTATGAAGTGACTAAACTCGTCAAAGTCATGCTCATAGGCCTCGATACTATTATTCGACAATCGCTTCTCGAACTTTATGTATCGAAGATATTCTCGCTTAATTTTCTCCCAACTTTTAGCACTCTCTGCCATAATATTCGTATCTTTGTCGGTAAAGATACAAAAATTTTACATAATATTGTAAATATTCCTCAATTTTAGTCGCTATGAAACAGTATGTAGAGTTAAAAATAGCTTGTTCGAGCGAGGATATGGCAGAGATTATCACAGCCTTTCTTGCCGACTACGACTTCGAGAGCTTCGATACCTCGGCCGAGGCTGAGGGCGTAACCCTCTTCGCCTACCGCAAATCAGAGGGGTGGCAACAGTGTCGCAACGAGGCCCTGGAGGCTATCGCAGAGTATGGCAACATAACAAGCGAAGAGGAGATAGAGGACGAGAATTGGAACTCTACATGGGAGGCCGAGAGCTTTCAGCCAGTGGACATCGATGGCAAGATGCTTATTCGTGCCCCTCACCACCCTGCTTCCGACGCCGAAATCATAGATGTTATCGTAACACCCAAGATGTCGTTTGGCTCGGGACACCACCACACAACACGCATGATGTGTCGCCACATCCTCGACTGCAAAGCCTCGGGGCGTGCCCTCGACGTGGGCTGTGGCACAGGCGTACTCTCGATAGCGGCACTTAAGTGTGGTGCAGAGAGGGTCGATGCCATAGACATAGATATATGGTCGACAGAGAGTGCCCGTGAGGCTGCCGAGCTAAACAGCCTAAGCAACAAGATGGATATTATCCTCGGCACAGTGGAGAGTATCGAGGGTCGTACCTACGACCTTGTAATGGCAAACATCAACCGCAACATCATACTTAACGACATCGCACGCTACGAGGCAGCACTCAACTGCGGTGGCACGCTTCTTCTGAGTGGCTTTCTCGAGGGCGACATTGATGACATTCTTGCAGCAGCTAACTCACTTAACCTCAAACTTGTGACCAAGCTCCAAGAGGAGGAGTGGATAGCTCTAAAACTTACGAAATAGACCTTAGTTATGATTATTCTTCCATCGGCATATTTTGGCTCTACAGAGTATTGGACAGCCATTCGCAAGGGTGGCGACGATGTTATCATAGATCTCGGCGAGAACTATGTGAAGCGCTCGGAGCGCAACCGCACAGAGATAATGACCTCGGGAGGTGTCATGCAGCTATCGGTGCAGCTATCTCATGCCAACAAGCCACGTCAGCCCATGCGCTCAATGCAAATTGACTACTCGAAGCGCTGGCAGCATCAGCACCTTGTGGCTATGGAGTCGGCATACCGCTCGTCGCCCTACTACGACTACTATGCCGAGCGATTTATGAAGCTCTACGACAGAGAGTGGAGATACCTCGTTGACCTAAACTACGCCACGTTGGAGACCGTATGCTCAATACTAAAGTGTCCCATTCCCCGCATTTCGGAGAGCTACATAGTTGCTACTGAAGAAGATATAGACCTTCGTGATAAAAAGCGAGGCTCGACATTTGTTGCCGAGCCATACGTTCAGGTCTTTAGTGATAGGCTTGAGTTTGAGCCTCGCCTGTCGATTTTCGACCTTATAATGTGCGAGGGTCCCGAGGCTAACGGCGTACTCGCAGCTTGTCAACTATAAGCCTTACGCTATCACGATGCTTGCCCGACAAATCTACGGCACGAATAATCGAAGCATCGTCAAGAGTAACTGAGTCGGCACGCCACACACATGGCGACTGCTCCTGCATGGCTATACTATCCTTGCCAACAATAAGCGTTGGACAACCAACAGAGCTATATACCCTGATACTCTGCACATTATCGGAGCGACGCTGCCACCTCCGCTCAGCGATATAGAGCGTTGGCTCAGCCCCATTCCAGAGCGTGCGATAGAGGTAGTATGAGTCCTTCTTTGTTGTGTGGTCGAAGGCCACAACACCCGACTCACGCATGCCACCACGATGGTAGTGCGAGGCGTAGTCGAACATGGCATCGAGCCACACACCCCAAAATATAGGATTCTCGGCTATGAGTTCTGAGTAGCGCTCGTGCATGATTGTCTGGTTGCGCTCAGGGAGATATGTTGCCCCATGCTCCGTACGGCGCACCTCGTCGACAGTATGTTCAACAACACCCTCCTCGCCATAACATACACCATAGCGCAGCTTGCTAAACTTCTTATTCTGACTTAGCTGCTCGCACCATACCGTGATATCGTCATACGAGCCCTTTGTCCAACCCACATTCTGGCGCAAGACAATAAGGTCGGTAATAAAGTTAAGCTCGCCATCACGATTGCTGCAAGCGACACTTAGGCGTGAGGGGTCTATCTTGTGCACCACATCGTTTAGCTCACGAATATATGGTATCACATCGTCGCCACGCCCCGAGACCAACGAGAACAAGCCCCACATAAGAACTGAGGGGTGGTTGTAGTTTTGGTAGACTATCTCGGTAAGTTGCTCAATGCCATTACCTTCAAATGCCTCGGTAGGATAGTAGTATATGTCGCTAAAGTTTACCGACGAGCAGGTAAACGGAATATCTATCCAAGCAATCACACCCTCCCTATCGCACCTGTCGTAGAGATACTTTTCGTGAGGGCCTGAGAGCGAGCGCAGAGCATTAGCACCCATGTCTAAGATAAGGCTAAGGTCGGCATCGAGGGACTCGTTGCCACAAGCAACACCCGCACCTTGGCGGTCGTGTGCAAGGTTTACACCTCGTATCTGCTGCACCTCGCCATTTATACACAACTTATTATTGTCGTTAACGGCAACACTACGGAAGCCGACATCAAACGATAACTTATCCTCAGGTCTGTCGATATTTCCGATGCTCACCTCAACACGATAGAGCGTAGGCTTTGCAGGACTCCACAGGTCGGGATACTCAATCGTGAAGGGCAACTCCACAGGCAGTGGCTTGTCGGCCTTGCCGCTCTTCATCGAGTTGCGACACACCTCGTAGCCATCGGGGGCTATGATACGCATATTTATCATGTGGGCACCCTCCTCCACGGCTGACAGATGAACACGAACAACGCCCGAAGCACGCTCCTTGCCCACCTCACGCTGCTCAACGAAGACCCCGTCAGTACCATAGGTCGTGGGCGAGATAATATTTTTGTTGGTTACCAACAGCTCAACATCACGATATATGCCGCCATAGATATTTTGGTCGGTGCTCACGGGGAGTAGGTCGGCACGGGGGTTATTCGACACAACAACCGTGAGGATGTTACTCTCGCCATAGCGCACCTTGTCGGTAATCTCGAGCGTGAAGGCGCTATAAGCACCACGGTGTTCACCTGCATAACGACCATTTATAAAGACCTCGGCAACGCTTTGCACACCCCCAAAGCGCAAAAAGAGACGCTTGCCACGCAGCGTTACGGGAACTGCAAAATTGCGGATATAGTGAGCCGTAGAGAGGCGACACTCCTCATCGCTCCATGTGTGTGGTAGCGTAACATAATCGGCTGAGGCAATGCCCTCCTCAACGAAGTAGAACTGCCAATCATGGTTTAGCGACATGGTGGTGCGCATGGGCGACTCAGCACCACGTGCAACAAAGGTTATAAGGAGTAGAAATATCGTTAGAAAGCGTTTCATATCGTGGAAATTATTTGCAAATATACGAATAAAGAAAAAAAATTGCTAACTTCGTCCGAAATATCTGCACAAGTGCAGGCAAAAACAACCCTATATGATTGACATTACAGTTATAATATGCGTTATTTGGGCCTTTATCTTAGGCCTAAAACGTGGCCTTGTGGTGCAGCTATGCCACCTCATAGGCCTCTATATGGCTATGCTCATAGCACCTCGCTTTGCTTCTGACATAGGCTCGCTTATCATGGACGACCCAGGCAAAGCCTACCTAGCTGGCTTCGTTCTCATTGTTGCAGCAGCGCTCATTCTTATATGGATTATCGCCCCTATTATCAAGGCCATAATCATCTGGAAGCCCCTAAAGGGTGTTGACGCAGTGCTGGGCGGTGCTCTCAACATCGCCACCGCCGTTATCGTCATAGCTGCCCTATTCTCGATATTCGACCGCATAAACCTAAGTCCGAATGTCAAGCAGGAGAAGCTCGTTGAGATGGTCGAGAACAACAAGGAGGGAGATATCAAAGAGAAGATTATGTCGCTTAGCGAGGCAGATATTGACGGCGAGATGCGCCAATATTTCGAGCATAAGTATATAAGCTACGAGACACTCGAAAAGTCGAAGACATTCTTCCCACTTGCCAAGATAGGTACGCAGCTAATACCTACAATCAAGAACTTCGACAGCATAATACGCCAGGAGGCACAAAAGACCATAGATAAGGAAATTTTCTTCAACAACTAAGCTCGACGACTATGGAACAGCAGCGCATTGAAGGTGTGGTCATAAGCTCTACGGGCAGCTGGTATCGTGTGGCTACCCAAGCCGGAGAGCTCGACTGCCGCATACGTGGCCGCCTAAGGCTCAAGGGCATACGCTCAACAAACCCCGTGGTTGTGGGCGACAGAGTCATCATCGAGCCCGACGACGAGAGCTCGGCGATTGTCGAGATTTTGCCTCGTCGCAACTATATCATTCGTCGTGCCTCAAACCTCTCGAAGGAGTCGCACATCATAGGCGCCAACATCGACCGAGCACTACTCATCGTAACGCTCCACTCGCCCTCAACACCCGTTGAGTTTGTCGACCGCTTCTTGGTTACGTGCGAGGCCTATAACGTGCCCGTGACCATCGTCCTGGGCAAGGCCGACACCCTCGTAGGTGAGCATGAGGCTGAGGCAGCAAATTTTACAGCGATATACGAAAATGCTGGCTACGAGATTATTCGCCTATCATCGACCACTGGCGAGGGCATTGCTCAGATACGCTCGCTCTTGAAGGGTCGCACAACACTCATTGCCGGCAACTCGGGCGTGGGTAAGTCGACATTGGTAAGCACCATTGACCCCGAGCTCGACATACGCACAGGCGAGATTTCGGAGAGCCACCATAAGGGTAAGCACACAACAACCTTCTCGACGATGTATCGCATCGACGAGGGCTATATCATAGATACCCCAGGCATCAAGGGCTTCGGACTTATCGACATCGACTCCAAGGAGCTATGTCGCTACTTCCCCGAGATGATGCGCCTCGCCCCCGACTGTCGCTTCTACAACTGTACACACACCCACGAGCCAGGTTGCGCCGTGCAGGAGGGTGTCAAGGAGGGCATGGTGGCATGGTCACGCTACGAAAGTTACCTAAAAATCTTAGACGAAGATGACAAATATCGCAAGTAGGCTACGCACAGAGCTACGCTCCGAGGAGTGGCTACGTGAGAGACTCGACTACCTAACCCAGTTTATTACCGAGGAGCGCAGAGAGGTGTTGCAGCGCACTGTGGATAGCCGCACACACTATATGCGCATCCTCACCGAGAATATGTTCCACCCACAGAATGCCAGCGCCATCATGCGCCACTGCGAGGCCTTTGGCATTCAGCAGATACACACCGTTGAGGATCGTTGCAAGTTCGACCCCTCGGTAAACATTGTGCGAGGCACACAAAAATGGGTCGACGTGGAGCACCACGACACCACAGCAGAGGCCTTGGCAACGCTCAAGGCTGAGGGCTACCGCATTGTGGCCACCACACCCCACCGTTGCAGCGTGACACCCGAGACCTTTGATGTTACAAAGGGTAAGTTCGCCCTCGTCTTCGGCACAGAGCATGCTGGCATCTCGGACGAGGTTATTGCCGCTGCCGACGACTTCCTCATGATACCTATGTGTGGCATGGTCGAGAGCCTCAACGTCTCGGCATCGGCAGCCATACTCATCTACATGCTCTCTGAGCGTATACGCCAAACTGTTGACGGCTGGCAGCTCAGCGACGAGCAGAAACTAAAGCTTCTTACCCGCTGGACAATGTCGTCGGTAAGAGATTACGAGAGGATATTGCGCCGTGCTGAGGAGGACGGCATTCTAACCGCAGAGTACTAACTATCATGATATTACGTAAACAATTTTGAGAGCACGTAGGTCAAACCTCACCAGCACCTATGTTGGTGGAGGTGGCACGTGCCGAGGGGTCGTTCTTCTACACCCCCGAGGGTAAGCGATATTTCGACCTTGTGGCTGGCGTGTCGGTGAGCAACGTAGGTCATGGCAACAAGGAGGTTGTCGAGGCTGTGCAGAAGCAAGCATCTGACTATATGCACGTTATGGTATATGGCGAGATGGTTGAGCGACCACAAGTGGAGTATGCCCGACGCATTGCCGAGCTGCTGCCAGGCGAGCTCGACTGCGTCTACTTCGTCAACTCGGGTGCCGAGGCCGTGGAGGTGGCTTTGAAGCTCGCTAAGCGCCACACGGGACGCACCGAGCTGATATCTATGCGCCGTGCCTACCATGGCTCGACACATGGTGCTATGTCGATGATGGGAGCCCCCGAGGGCGAGGAGTGGAAGGCAGAGTTTAGACCACTACTACCCGATGTTAAATATATGAGTTTCAACTCGTTCGACGACTTGGCGAAGATTACCGAGCGCACTGCGGGCGTGTTGTGCGAGGTTGTGCAGGGCGAGGCGGGCGTGCGCCTTCCCAACCCCAAATGGCTCAAGGCGTTGCGCCAGAGGTGTAGCGACATGGGGGCGATGCTCATATTCGACGAGATACAGACAGGCATGGGTCGTACAGGCGCTATGTTCGCATCATCGAAGTACGACATCGAGCCAGATATTGTCTGTTTGGCTAAGGCTTTTGGTGGCGGAATGCCCCTTGGTGGCGTAGCGTCAAAAAAGCAAATCCTCAATGATTTTACGCATAATCCTTGTCTTGGACATATCACAACTTTTGGCGGTCACCCCGTATGTTGTGCCGCAGGCCTTGCTGCACTCAACTACCTTGTAAACAACAATATCGTTGAACAGGTAGAGCGCAAAGGAGCTATGTTCGAAGAGCGAGTATCGAAGCATAGTAAAGTTTTGGAAATTCGTCGCTCTGGACTTATGCTTGCAGTAGAACTTGGCAAGTCGGAGTACCTCTACAAGCTCATGGAGATATTCAAGGAGGTGGGCATCATGAGCGACTGGTTTTTGTATTGCGACACCGCCTTTCGCATCTCGCCACCACTAACCATCTCGGAGGCAGAAATCGAGGAGTGCTGCACACTAATTCACCAAGCCCTCGACAGGCTATAAAGGTTGTTGGCACACAATCATAGGGAGAATAGATAGTTTAATCTATTCTCTCTTTTTTGTTTTACAAAAAAATTGACTATCTTTGTGCGATTAAGCATGTGCGTGCATTGTACACGCACTCGAAAGCCCACAAGCAATGATAGAAAAGTTAGCTAAACAGACCGTAATATATGGCATCAGCACGATTGTCGTTCGCTTTCTGAACTACCTGCTGACACCATACTACACCCGCATATTCGAGCAGGGCGAGTATGGCATAATTACCGACATCTATGCCCTCATTCCCTTTGCTCTTGTGCTGCTGTCTATGGGCATGGAGTCGAGCTACTTCCGCTTCACCACACGTGCCGAGGAGGAGGGTGGCGACATCCGCAGTGCCAAGCGCAAGGTCTTTGCCACAACATGGGGCATAACATCGCTCGCCGCAACACTCTTCTTTGCGCTTGTCTGGGCTCTCAACATGCCAATATCTCGTGCTATGGGCGAGGTATATGTCTTACACCCCGAGTATGTGACTATCGTGGCTACCATTGTTATGCTCGACATCTGGGCTATTATCCCCTTCGCACGCCTTCGTGAGGAGGGTCGTGCCATGCGCTTTGTCATGCTTAAGGCGCTCAGCATGCTGCTTAACCTCTCGCTCGCCATTGCCTTTGGTGTTGCAGGGTTATACTCTACGACGTTTGGCGTGGGCTGGGTGCTTGTGGCAAACCTCATCGCCAGCCTCGTAACACTCCTTGCCATACTCCCCTCTACCGAGCATGTTACGCCACGCATCGACTGGAGACTGCTACGCAAGATATTTGTCTACTCGCTACCACTGCTCATCAGTGGCATTGCGGGTACGGCCAACGAGTTTATCGACCGCCAGATGATTAAGTACCTCACGCCTGGCAGCGAGGCTGAGGCTATGGCCGAGCTTGGCATCTATGGTGCTATCGTAAAGATTGCTGTTGTGATGACCCTCTTCACGCAGATGTACCGTCTTGCTGCCGAGCCCTTCTTCCTCTCAGGATTTAAGAAAGAGGAGTTCAAAGAGGCAAATGCTGCGGCTATGAAATACTTCATATTAGCCTCGATGCTGATATTCTTAGGCATCGTGCTCTTCCGTGACATGTTTGCCCTTATCGTAGGCTCACGCTTTAGAGAGGGCATCGACATACTCCCCATTGTCCTCGCCTCGAACGTGCTGGGTGGCGTATGGCTCAACCTCTCGTTCTGGTATAAGCGTGAGGAGAAGACCAAGTTTGCCGCATAT
>JAEIGA010007981.1_pt1 | contig 16051 bp, 11 predicted proteins | sample 9270691 | NCBI WGS metagenome assembly JAEIGA01 (sample SAMN17057246, study PRJNA624740) | gut metagenome | biome: biome; isolation source: fecal sample | host: Bos grunniens | place: China: Xizang | collected 2019
AACCGGAATTATACGTTTACCGTTTACTAACATTGAGTTTAGAACAAAGAAAACCAATGTAAAACAAGTTCGTTTTATACCACGTATAGGTTATATTATAATGGAAGTTATATATGACGTAGAGGATGTAAAACAAAAGCAAGATAACAAACGGTATATGGGTATCGACTTAGGTTTAAATAACTTAGCTACAGTTACAAGTAATGTATTAATGCCTTTTATCGTAAACGGTAGACCATTAAAGTCAATAAATCAATATTATAACAAACGTAAAGCTCACTTACAGTCAATTAGTGGAACGGCTAAAACGAGACGTATACGTAGAATGACGTTGAAACGTAGAAACAAAATAATGGATTACTTCCATAAAAGTACAACCTATATAGTGAATCAAGCAGTTTCTAATGCTATAAATACCGTTATAGTTGGTTATAATATAGGCTGGAAACAAGACATTAATATAGGTACTCGAAATAATCAATCTTTTGTTTCTATTCCTCACAGTCTATTCTTATCTATGTTAGAGTATAAATGTACTCTAAACGGTATACGATTTATACAATGTGAGGAAGCGTATACCTCAAAGGCGAGCTCTATAGACGGTGACCCAATAGAAAAACAAGTTGCATTCAGCGGAGAACGTGTACACCGAGGATTGTATCGTTCTAAAAATGGAAGGTTACTTAACGCTGATGTAAACGGGGCATTGAACATTCTAAGAAAAGAAGTCTGTGATGTAGTAATACCAACAGATAGAGGGTTTGTGTTTAACCCGTATATTTTATCGTTTTAAACTGTAAAAATATAAAAGTTTTTTATTATATTATAATAGATTTAATAGAAAACATAACATATCCTGAAAGCAACGAATACGGAATATTCGGTGATGACTTTGAAGCGTTCTTAAGCGTAAGCTACTTGGAAGAACCGAACGATTTCTTGATTGAAAGATACAAGTTGTACGAGTACATGCTGAGACAACAAAAAAGTGTTATCAAGGTTCGTATCGGTTGGCTGAATGGCGGTACATTGGGCAGTCCAAAAGGCATGACTTGCAAAAGACCTGCAACGCCAAAATGAAAGCTCTTGATGTAGTGAATGACGACATAGCATTGGTACAAGCCAAGCTTGCTCAAGTTTTGTTCGAAAACACCTAAACAGTAAATGACATAAAAAAAGAAAGACCCGGCCAAAAGTTTGGTGGGTCTTTCTATTTTTACAAAAATTATGGAAAGATTTTACAATTCATTTAACTCACAAGCTATCTGAGATAACATTTGAAGACGTACAGGGTCGTTTTTGTAACGTTCTGTCAATTCTTCTATTTTCTTTCTACGTTCATCTATTTCAGATTTTTCCAAATTTTCTTGTATCTGTTTGCCTTCTTCTATAGAAACACGGTCAACAGCTCTGTCAATTTTTTCTTTGAATGATTCGGTCAAGTCTACACGGGTATTCTTTTTGATAGTCTCGATTGTCTTGGCTATATTGTCATTTACTGCCCAACCTGTTGTTCTGGACGAATATATTGACTTAGCAAGTGCATTACCGTTTTCTTCAATCAATAAAAATTTATCGCTTGATGTATTGATGATATTTACGTTGTCCATTACCGATACGTTATTGAAGTTCTCAACAAGTTTAACTGTACATTCTAATACCTGTGCAACGCCGTTACGTACTGAGTAAGGTACTGTGCTTAGATATATGTTGTTTTGTTCTCTCAATTGTTCAGCTGTGAATTCAACACGTTGACCATTCAATTCTCTTACTGCTTTACCTTGTTCACTTACTTCAAATTTCAAATTACGTACTTCAACAATAACTGTTTCTTTTTCTACGTCAAATTTGGTGTAGTTCGATTCAAGCAATTGGCTTATGTATATGAATTCTTTTGTTACTTCGCTTGCTTCAGCTTCTTTGATTATTCCTTCATCAGTATTTACCTTGTAGATGTTACCTAATACTTCAAAATATTTGTAGTCATTACGTTCTTCAACCATCGATATTGGGTGAACGTTTGTAAAGTTGATGTTGTTTTCTATAATAGGTTGGTCTTTGTATACGCTTTTAGCTATGTTACGGAAAGCCTCAACGTGCATAACGTTTTTCAGTGCACCTGATTTGATATAGCTTACAATGTCTTCTTCTTCCATTTCCAATAATGGCTTAACTTGTTCAACTGCTTTACGGGCTAAGAAGTTTCTGCGGTTGTCATTACCTTCTATAGCTTCACATGTCGAGGCAAGTGCCCATGAATAACGGTTGTCGTTAACGATGTTAGCTACGTTTTCATACACATAACTTACGCCGCCATCATAAAGACAGCTCTTTGCTTCTCTTAAAAATGAATTAATCATACTACAAGTCACGGCAGATGTCATTACACGTGCTTGATATTTTTCTACTAATTCCTTACCAGTTTGTGTTTGTACAGACGCTTCAAAAAGGATTTTACCAAAATCCAAGCCTGCCAATGTCTTATAAACTTTCATCTTTTTCTTATGCTAATTTGTATAAATAATAATGTGTTTTTAATTTTTTGTTAACAAATGTAACAAAAGACCTACTTTTCTATTTTTGTAGGTCTTTGTGTCTAAATATATAGTTAGCCTTGCGGTATACCACCACCAGGTGTAACAGCGGAACCTGGTCCATCACCGTCTCCAGAAACTCCTCCGTTATTTACCGGGTAACCATCATCGGTGTATTTACTATATGTTATACCCTCAGTATTCACGGCTTCGGTAACAATACGTCTGTCATTGATATACCAGCCATTATCTTTTTCAAGTATGTAACGCAAAGATACATCAGGCAAAGATACATCACCAATATTTATTTTTTGAAAGTCCGTATCACGTAGATTTGTCGATAATGTATTTATTTTTGCACCATTCGATTTTTGCGTATAAAACTCATATTGCTTCGAGCTATCAACTTTACAAGTATCTGTTAGCGGTAACAACCATTTTGTACCAGTGATTTGATTTGCTGTTTGCGGTAACATACGGCCACAACTTGGTGCACAACGTTCTTTGTTAACCAAGTAATGAGGTATTATACCGTCTTTCAATAATTCTTTAGTAGAAACAATCCGGCCGCTGCACCATATATAGTTATTATATTTACCTAATGTGTTTTCTACGTTTTCTGCGCTTGGATGTAAATATGTAAAGTCGATTGACCGCCTTACAACTAATTTATCATTTACTTCTTTCAAATACTCTTGAGTACGAGGAATAACAAAACATACATTAGAAATTCCTGCTGCGGTTAGTTGTCCGATTCCGGGTGCGTCTGCATATAGTTTAAATGTTTTAGTAGTATTATCTTCTTGAGATGTTCCATCACCGTTTATTAGTGTACATAATGATGTAATATTATCACCTTTACCTTTGATAGGCTCAACTAACGGATTATAAAAGATTGTATTTGTGTTTTCATTACCTGACTTATTTTCTTTGAAAAACAAACGGTATTTCATACACACAAGTTTATCTGCGATATTGTCTGTCGTACCCTTGCTCTTAATTACACTAAACAAGTCAGTTTCTTGATTATTGAGTTCTTCCATTGGTACAATGTAATATATAACATCTGTTACTGTTGTCTTGTATTTAAATGCACGTTTAGTCCAGTCGAGTTTTTCATAGTATATCGGTGCTGATGGACTGCTGTCATTATCTTCACGTGTAAAACCTTGTGGAGTTGCTGGTATTGTTGTCCCTACATTATTTTTACCAGGCTCCATAGGTTTAAATACAGTTATAACATTATTGTTTGTATAATTATGTGTATCATCAGTGTATTTTTCACCATTTACTGCATTAAACCGTACATAGTGCGAAGTCGTAGCATTTGCAGGCTGTGGGTCTGCAACCTTGTACCAATCAATATAACTTTCTTCAAGTTCTACTGCTGTGTAGGGCTTACCCCCAATAGTTTTATTCCTCAACCAAGTACCTTGTTTAAAAGTTATCTCTTCATTTGAATTGTAACCGATACGATATTGTATAGCGGATATAATAATATTAGCCTTATAAGTTTTATTGTTATAATCAATAGATAAAATATTGTTTGTTGTGCCCACATAAACATTTTCTTCTATCGGTGACGCTAACAATAAATTGTCTAAATAATATCTCCAGCCATGTGAAGTATTATCTGTTAGTTGCCTATTATTATTCAACTCAACTTTCTGTAGTGTTACTATAATAGGGTCAGCGTTTTTGGTATAGGTATTGACAAATTGTTTAGTATTATAAAGCTTTTCGCCGTTCTGTACCGCCAAATTTGGCAATGCAAACTCAAACATACCGCCCATAGTAATATTTTTCTTTGGTTTATCATTATCATCAGTCTCTGTTGTCGATGACGGTATATAAGTGTTTATATCAAGCGCGTTTTCAAATTCAGCTTGCTGCGCAGACGGAGTTTTTGTTGGTGTTACTGGCTTTGCAGTAGTACCGTTTTGTGTGTCGCTGCCAGAATCGCTATCATCTGTACTTCCAGTATCATTAAAACCAAAATCAGTTTGAACGGCAGCCGCATTAAACAATGCAGATGGTTCCTTATATACAACATTAGGATTCGGTACAAAACAAATAATACCACTACTAACACCACTATCTACAGGACTTTGTTGTAACTCCAGCTTGTCTGATTTGTCTTGTCCGTATGACAGAATTTTAGTGTCATTGTTTGTATGTGTATATAAATCTGCGTCTATGGTTTTTGACTTAGTTGTTTGGTAATCAAGGTTTAAGACACCATTAGTACCTAATTCTGGTTCGTTTTTAATAGTGTCTTCCTCGCTTTTCAACATGCCCAAATGTCCTCCATTATTATCTGCCCAGAACATGTGGGGTTTACGTGCGGTACCGTCTGTTTTAGCAGTCTGCTCGTTTTTTTCGTAAACATATAAACCTCTTACATTGTCAAGTTCTGTATTTACAGATTTTCCTACACGATTTAAAAGTTCCTTTAATGTAATATTGTTTACCGCACCGTATAATGTCGTATTTTCAAAATACGGTATACACTTGACACCACCAACTGTCATAACCTTTCCGAACGCCAAATCAGTATGAGGACTTGTTAACTCAACCATTACAAAGTCACCATCACTAAGATGCTCGTTTATGTTTGTATTAAAGTCAACTTCATCGTTGCCTTGTATTTCTCCATCATTAAGTATACTTGTTATTTGGATATATGTATGGTCGTTGTCCGGTAATATACCTTTACAGTATTTGACATATACCGAAGCACCAGGTTGTCCTTCAACACCCTGAGCAATAACTTCTGTCTTCTGAGAGCCTATTGCCCAACAGAATTTTTGTGTATTAGAATTGAAATAAAGCTTTGGCTCAAAGTCATGTTTGGTCATGTCCCATATCCATTCATTACCGTTGTAAATACCGCTACCAAGAACGAATGTAGACATATCAACGAAGTTCATGCTATGCTCTGTATTGATAACTTCACCTAAGTAGTTCTTACGGGCATCATGAAACATAAACGGCACTGTCAAGTACTTCTTGCCTTGCGATTTATCATAGAATACAGGTATGGTCTTAATGTTCTTTAGGTCTTCGTACGAGCTGTGTCCATCTATTTTATATTCATTTTCTGGAATATCTCCACCATATATAGCGTTGATAACAGCGCATGCAAACGGAGTAAATTCCTCATCGTCCGAATAAAATACTTCGTCGCATGCTTCTATACTAACACCACTATCACCCTTCAAAAAAGGTAGGCTGGCAATCTTAGCGAAGTTCTGATTTATATTCACCACAAGCTCATTCAAACTATTCGCATAGTTGGAATTGAGTGTAGGTGTCTCTAAATTAATAAAAAAATCTTTCATTTATTATTTTAAGCTTATTTTTACATTATAAATTATATCGTTCACATTATCAATGCTTGCGTAATCAAACGTAGTTGTTAAGTCATATAGGCTTCGAATGTATCGTATTTGATTGTCATTGAATTGCTTAGCTTGAAATAGTTTAGCAAATTCACTATATATAATATTTTCTATTTCATCATCGCTCAAACTACGATAGTTATCTACACGAACACTGAAGTCACAGACCACAGGAAATGTATATACTTTGTTGTCGAAGGCATGCGGTATTTCCCATTCCCAGCCGTCATACGATGTACCGTGTTTAGCTGCGTCGAAGTCCTCACTAAGCAACGCATAAAAACTATGCCCGTCACCGATAGCCAAGCTTGGGTAATTAGGCAGGTAACCGTTTAATAGTAATATATTATATGCCTTAATATGTTGAGCATGTACATCATACCATTGTTCATAATAGAATGTAATATTCTTTAGAAACTGGTCGTCAATATCAATAAAATGCGGTATCAGTTTTCCGAAATATCTGTACACATAGCTCATATAGTTGTCGTCGACTTTATAATATGTAATCTCTTTCAAGTTATCATATCCTTCAACGCGTTCTACCGGAGTAGGTATAACAGTATTCTTGAAGATGATTTTATATGGTTTTATATAACCGTTCAATACCTGTGTGAATGTATTCCATATTGTTTCCCAGTCTGAATTATTACATTGAACATTCTTTAAGTACTCGATAGTCAGTTTATCCGGGTCTGCAGACAATATAATAAATGTTGGAATATCTTCACCGTATGTGTATACCTGTAGGGTGCCTTCCGAGACAATATTCACAAACTCGCTTTCAAACCTTACATTATGGTTATCGCGTATTTTTATTATACGGACTTTCATGGATGCGATGTTTCTATCTATATTAGTTGTGTCATACTTGTTGTTATTAAACCAAGTTATGTCACCGGTCAACGGTATCGATGTATATATATCATTACTATCGTCTTCCTCTATTTGTATCTTTAAGATATAATCAGATAATTGTGTATAATCATCGTATCTGCACCAGCAAAGATTATTATCGTATATATTATACTTATCATTTGTCAAGTCACCTTGATTAAAATACTGTCCTTGTATGCGATGGTACTCGCCATCGATTAATATATTCGGTGCATAACCGTCATATAAGTTATATGAGAATTCCGGGTTCTCCAACAGCGCCCAGTGAAATATCGGCTGTGTAAGTTTGTTTTTATATACGAAATCTATATTGTTATTGTCACCCATGTAATCTAACACATTCTCTGCTATAAATGATATTTTATTATCTTCGAGTTTTGTTGCAGGTATATGTGTATAATTGGTATACAAGTCTTTTTTGGTTACAATAACACCGTCGTATATAACATCAACAGTAATATTTAATGGTCTGCCTATCAGTGACTCTATTATCTCCAATGTCGTCAAATCTAATATATCAAAAACCAAGTTAAAATTAATCATTTGTTTCGATATTATCAGATTATCTTTAAATAACGATAAGAATAGGTAATCTGCTTCCATAAGCGGACGTTCAATCTTAAGTATGTTAGTCAACATATACGATACGTCCTTGGTTGTCTCCTTCCCACCTTCTACATCGACACCTGATATGAATACTTCGTTTGTGTCCATCTTAAAATTGATAACATCATCATTGGTTGTTGTGAAGTAATCATTATAGTATTTTGCTATCTCCGGCGATAATGATATATACTTTTCAATGTTTATAAAGCTGCTATCATACCCGGCAAGCTTGATATGAAATCTGAACTTTTCAAAATCTACATGCTCGGAAATCCACATCGGTATCATAAATGAATACTGTTTATTATATCTTCTGTAACGTAGTCTTTTGAGTCCAGATATATATGTGTTATCATGAGTGTCCATCTCTAAACCGTCGTTATATAAATATTTATTTCCAGAGAACTTCTCGGGGTTACTAAAGAAGCGGTCTCCAAGTAATCTATATATATAACGTATATTATCCAGATGAGAGTAGTTAAGGATAGGTCTTACTTCGTTTTCGTTGAATGCGATGGCGTCCGATACTGGAGTAAGAACAATGTTTTCTACAGTATCATCATTGACAATAAGGTCGTGTCGTATCTGTCCAGTCAAAAATGCCGATGTTCGAAGTAATTGGTATATCATCGTGTTTTTTATTAAATAATAAAATACACAGTCTTAAAATCAAAAAAATTCATCTATATTATTTATTTTCATGTTATGTTTTCTATTAAAACTATATTAGTATAATAAAAAACTTAAGTACTTTTTCCTTTTAATGTAAAAGTACATGGGTTAAACACAAACCCTCTATCCGTTGGTATTACTACATCACGGACTTCTTTTATTAATGTATTTAAGTTTACAAGCATAACTCAACTGTCGTCTTGTCTGGTGACCTTTAAAGTTCAGACTATAATTGTGATTCGACTTGTTATGTATGTATTATATAACTTAAATCATACTACTCTGTTTGATTTTACGTCTAACAAGATTAGGTTAGACAACCAAATAGAATCAACACTTCAAAGAACTCAAATTTACATATTAATAATAATATAACTGATATAAGTTTTTAAATAAAATGAAAATAATTTATATATTAATTTATAGATACACATAATATGTGTTATAATCAATTATTTTATTATAAATATAAATTTATAAACTATAAATTATTTTCTTTATCATAAGTAATTAATTATTATTGACATAATTAAAATAATATATTTATGGCGGATTTCAATCCTATAAAACAAGATAAAGAAGGTAACTATTCTAAGATAACATGGAGTACGAAGTCCATCGAAAAAGCCATCAAAGGCTTGGACGAAGGTAAAAAACTTGTCAGTAATCCGTTCTACGAAAACAAAACATATCTTTTAAAGGGTGACCTTGTGTTTAAACATACACCTGAGGAAATTAATGAATGGAAAAAGTGTTCAAAAGATGTACTTTACTTTGCGAATACATATTGTAAATTGATGACCCCAGAAGGTATTAAAAATATTATACTCCGTGACTATCAGGAAAAATACTTAAATGGACTTGTAGATACCAGATTGTCAATACTTTTGAGTTCGAGACAATCTGGTAAAACTACTACATCTGCAATATTCTTATTGTGGTATATATTATTTAATGTTGATAAAAACGCATTAGTAACTGGAAACAAATATAAAACTGCAAAAGAGATACTTGATAAAATCAAAAGTATCTTCGAAGCGCTTCCTCATTTCCTAAAGCCCGGTATATATAAGTGGAATGAATCTGAGATAGTACTTGATAACGGATGCCGTTGTATGGCTGAGGCAACAACTGCGAAGTCAGGTATCGGTTTCACTTTCCATGTAGTACTTGCCGATGAGTTCGCACATATAGCACCTAATATAAAAGAATCGTTCTACACAAACTTATTCCCTGTTGTTACTGCCGGTAGGGCACGCTTCATGATAACATCGACGCAGAACGGTCCAGACTTGTTTTGTCAGTTGTTTCAGGGAGCTGTCAATGGTGAGAACGAATATAAACCGTTTAAGATTGACTGGTGGGATATTCCCGAATGGGACGACACAAACAGAACATGGGTCAAACGCGATGAAAACTGGCATAGGATGCAGGTCGGCAACTTAGGTTCTGAAGAGGCTTTCCAACTTCAATATGGTACTGAGTTTACAGTGAGTACTGCGGCGCTTATTTCAAATCGTAAAATTGTTAGCGAAGGTTTATCTGCTAAACTTTTTATCAATAAAGACCTTCCAGGTATTGTCGGTTCGGATTGTTTCTTTTGGAAACCTGATTATAATATAGAAGACCTTCGCAATGACTTCTTTGTATTTACAACAGACATTTCCGAAGGTGTAAACCAAGACTCTACTGTTCAGCAATTTAACAAGATTATAGGTGTTGATGGTGAAGGACAAGCTATGACTGAAACTGTAGGGTACTTCAAGACTAATGCTAAGAATGATAAAGAGTGTTGTGAAATTTTAGCAGAATTCTATAATAAATACTTATTATCCAATCACTACTTAGTGAGTCTCGAGTACAACCTATATGGTGAGCTTTGGATAAGCAACTTTAAAAATATATTCGATAAGCATTCATTTACAAACTTCTCTGAGGACAACTTTGTGAAGTTTTATAACGAGTCAATGTCTAAATACTGGTTAGGTATACGAATGACGAGTAAGACAAAGAAAATGGCTTGTAAGCTGTTCAAATCAGACTATGATGGTAATTATATCATCAACCGCTCTACTCAGTTCTTAGACGAACTTCGCCATTTTGTCGATAAAAACGGCAATGGAACATATGAGGCGTCGTTTGGACATGATGACCTTGTGATGTCACAGATACAATTACCTCTGACAAAACAGTCATTACAGTTTAAAAACTTAGTCGACGACTATATTTCATATACAAGTAACGGTTTAACCAGTGGCAATATAAACTTCTTTGAAACTATTGGCGAGAACCCGTTTATGTACGACAGCTATCAGGAAGCACAATTGTATGAAGCAGATATTAAACGTAGGTTTATGTAAAAAAACATTATTATTTTTATACGGAAAACGTGTTTTTTTCATTTAAAGAATTCTGAGAAAAAACCGTGTTTTTTCTCTTATAAAACAAGACATTTTTTTCAAAAATGTTTAATGTAACCGATAGAAAAACTTGTTTTTCTATTTAATTTTTATATGAAATCGTTTATATTATAATGTGATAGTAGATTAAAGATTTAATTGAAACAAAATAAAAGAATAAAAAAATAACAGTGATAAAATGAAACAATTAAAAGAATTCCTTGTTGAGAGTATGATGATTAATGAATTTAAACAAGACTTGAAACCCCAGACAATAATCGTGATGGGTGGCCCGGGAGCTGGAAAAACATATTGGATGGAAAAAGAAGCTAAGAGTTTCTTTAAACGCAATGGGCATGATTATAAGCGGTTGGATTCGGACCACAATCTCGAAGTAGTACAAAGAGAAAACTGTAAACGTGTGGCATTTGAGATAATGAATAATTGTCGTACTGATAGCCGTTCGCCGTTTCGTACACAAGGTGAAACATTCTATAACTTAATACAAGATTTACAAAAAGAATTTGATGAAACCTCAAAAAAGAACGGTAGTCCGTTGACCGAACTTTCAAAAATAGAACTGAAGTGGTGTAAACCTTGGTTAAACCGTTATACAGAGGCTGTTGAGGAATACAAACAAAAAGTTTATGATGAGTATGAAAAGGCGTTCTTTAAAGAATACTTTCATAAAATATTCGCTTCAGATTTCTCTAAACGCCACATAAGCAAGGCCGCTTATGCGAAAGATATGGTAAAAAAACTACATAACGTACAAGATGTTAAAGGTGTTGAAACGCTTATGGCAAACGACACTATTGTGGCAATTACCGGAGATAAAATAAGTAAGATAGAAGAAATTGTAAGTTTGGCTCAAGAAACGAGCGTTGTTGTGGTGTACTTAAATATACCTGAGGAGATAAGCGTGGCTCAGGATGCTAAGCGTTCTCGCTCAGTTGGACCACAAATGATACATGATAAGTTAGAGGGCATACACAAAACATGGGAAGAACTCGTAAAAAGTTATGATGAACGAGGTATATTCCGTATGTATGAATTAGTACCATCGGAACAGTCTTTAAAGGCTGGGAAAATAATAGGCTGGGAAATCAAAAAACAATATATTAATAAGTCGTTAATAGGATAAATCGAATCGGATAAAATTGAATTGGATAAGCCATGAAAAAATTGATAGACTATATCAATGAAGCTATGATTAGGGTTACGCCCAAAGATGTATTCAATTACATTTGTGGGCTTAACCCTAAGACTCATACTTCGTCTTCGTTAGGAAAGTATTCATCTTCGACGGACAATCAAATTGCAGATATGTACTTCAAAGAAGTTGCCGATTATCTTCCGCAGGACAGTTTGGCTCATAAAATCTTGTTCGGTTCAAAGACATATACCGAAAAGCAATTATGGGTAATTACATACGAATTGATGAAGAATAAAGATTTTGTTGGCAAGATGGAAGAGCTCAATGCAGAACGTGCCGAAGAAGCAGAACGTGAAAAGAGTCAACGAGAAGGAAAACATGAGTTCACCAAGGTAAAACGTGAGTTCGCCAAAATGGGTGCTGAGGTACCAAAAGACGCACGATTGTTGAGTGCAGATGAGGTACAAGAATTAGAGATTAATTCGATAGTAGGTGTCAAGCTAACAAAGTTTAAGCCTATGGTGCCAGCATTAGTGATGGACATTGATACTACAGACTGGAAATGTATCACGTTATGTATACAGGGTGAAAAGAACGCAAAGGTGCTTCCGTTCGACTGTAATGTGATTTATAAATAAACAAAACAAAACAAAAACAGGAAAATGAAAAGAAAAGTACTTTTAGGTTTATTCTGTATACTATACCTGAGCATCGCTTTCGTAAGCACGTATCATGCCTTCGCATTTTTTGCTTTGGCAAATCCAATGTGGTTAAGTGTCATACTGGCGATTGCATTTGAGGTAGGACAAGCAACGGTGCTATTTACATTACTTGCAAGCGGTGTCAAAAACGAGCGGCAGATTATGGCATGGATTTTGATGTTTGTATTGACCGCAGTACAGGTACTCGGAAATGTGTTTAGTTCATACAAGTACATGATAATAAACAATGCCGACCAGATACAATACTTCACAAAGTCTGTGTTGTTTTTCGTACAGAGCCCGAATCCGGACTACAACTATGTGATGATAAGCTATATTACAGGTGCTATATTACCGGTTGTGGCATTGTGCATGACAAGTATGATTGTAAAGGTTATGGGTAATAACAATACTACGAATACGGGTGATACCGGTGCTGTTCAGGAAACAAACATTGCCGAACAAACCAATGCAGAACAAAGTAATGAAGCACCTGTAGAAGTACCATTGCATGTCAAAACTAAAAGACAAAAACGACTTTTCGATTGACAAATCGGAAGTACAATCTTGAAAAAGACACTCAGATTTTCTGGGTGTCTTTTTCTGTATATACATATACCTATTTAAACGCAATTTAAGGTCGTTTTTGTGCGTTCTGGGACGTTTTTTATATGTAGGTAATAGTTTTATTGGGTGATGTATTTTTAATGTCCCAGAATTGATGTTTTCATGGACCAATGGAACGCATGTTTTAAGTTCGTGCCGGACTATAAAAATTATTATATATTATATATGCGTCAAAATGATATTAATTCGTTGACGCTGAGTGTATTTGAAGGTGTTTTTTACAGGCTGTAAAAACACTTAAAAAAATTCATATTTTCATTTAAAGAACTTGGAGAGAAACTGAATTTTTTTTTCAGTTTCATTTAATTTTTTTGTTGTTCGGATTATATATAAATGTAAGGTGAGTGAACGCCTATTACAAAAATGAATATTAAATAAAAACAGGAGAAACAAAATTATGAATTTCTGTAAAGATTGTAAATATTGTGTAAAAGACTGGTCTAAAGATGAATTAGACTATTATTGTAAAATGCCTTGTACACCAATATATGATTACATTACAGGCAACAAAATAACAACAACGTATTGTGAATGTATTTCTATTCGAAAGGATAAACCAACTTGTGAATACTTTGAACAAAAGCCTGAAAAATGGTATAAGAAAATAATTAAAAGACTTTAAACCCTAACAAATAATGTAAACATGAAAAGATTAAATGTAACACGTGAACGAGTTTTGGAATTAATCAATATAATTAATGCCTCAGATTCCAAAAAGGAATCGGCCAAAGTAGAGAGCGAATTGTGTAAGTTGTTGAGTGCTGTCATTGACGCGAAGTATCAAATAGAACACTATACCGACAATTATATCATGGACTATCCGTTTGAACGTAAAATACGCTCTATTGAAGACTTAAGTTTTTATGGTCAAATCGGACAATTACCAGAATCGATAGAGTGTAACACAAACGAGTTAGAAGATTTTGTATTTTATACCGAATGGCTGGATATAAATTTGGACGAATACTTTAAAACATTACATAATGAGGCCCTAAGCTATGAGAAAAATAGATTGGCAGAATTGGACAAAAAATATCCAACAATGCGTAAAAACATAATTGGAAAAATTAGAAGACTTGAATCTTGTAAAATAAGTGATTTAGCGTTTACAATAGTTTTATGAAAGTAACAGACAAAAGCAGACAAGAGCTATTCGAATTATATAAGGGTAGTCGTGTAAACATGCCCAAACTTGCGCGTATGCAGGAAATGGAATTGCACAGTGTAATGACTGATATTATACGTAAGATGCGTAGAGTTGAGTTGTTGGTATGTCCAGATAAACATATACGTAAATATCCTATGTATCTGCATATTTATGATATAGATTGTAGATGTTGGTACCAAAAGGACATGGAAGACTTTCCCGAAGTACTTGTCACCAATGATGGCTTCGAGTTCCGAACAGAGTGGTTTGATTTGGATATACACGAATACTTTGAAACACTGCGTGATGATGCAATATGGGAAATGGGTGACGAAATATCGGAACTACGTACGCAGCTGAAACAAAAGACAAAAGAATTCTATAAACTTGGTACAATTGTATTGGATATTGATGTTGTGAATGGCACTAAAAAAATAAATTGAAAAAAAATGCACGACACATTAAATTTTTGACGGTTATTTATTATTTTATAAGTGTTAAAGATTAAACATCACAACAAAAATTATACGTTCTTTGACATTTTGATTATTATATAAATACAAATAAAAGCCTTCGTAGCTCAATAGGTAGAGCAACTGTTTTGTAAGTAGTATGTTGTGGGTTCGAGTCCCTCCGAAGGCTCTTATATGGGCGTACTAATAATTAAGTTTTTTGGTATAATACATACATAACAAGTCGAATCACAATTATAGTCTGAACCTTAAATGTCACCAGACAAGACGGCAGTTGAGTTATGTTTGTAAACTTAAATACATTAATAAAAGAAGTCCGTGATGTAGTAATACCAACGGATAGAGGGTTTGTGTTTAACCCGTATAAACTGCCTTTTGTAGGTTAGGATATTAAAAAAGTATATTGTAATTTATATATAATATATTTTAGAACATAAGGGTTAGTACGCCAAATTTTTATTCATGTCAACATCGCGGGGTCGAGAAGTGGTATCTCAGCAGACTCATAATCTGCCACAGTCCTAAAAGACTAACGTGGGTTCGAATCCCACCCCCGCTACCAAATGAATCTTGAAAACCTATCATGGTTTTTACTTTTCGTAAATTGAGTTATTTGAAATGTTGATTCTATATGGTTGTCTAACCTAATCTTAATCTTGTTAGACGTAAAATCCTACAGAGTAGTATGATTTTAAGTTATGTAATACATACATAGCAAGTCGAATCACAATTATAGTCTGAACCTTAAAGGTCACCAGACAAGACGACAGTTGAGTTATGTTTGTAAACTTAAATACATTATTAAAAGAAGTCCGTGATGTAGTAATACCAACGGATAGAGGGTTCGTGTTTAACCCGTGTGCTTTTAAAAGCATAAAAGTTTTTTATTATACTAATAAAGTTTTAATAGAAAACATAACATAGTGGTTTAGATTTGGAATAGATACCTTTAAAAACACGAAAATAACTCAGATAATAAATTGAAAATAGATAATAATTGTGAAGGGGAATTGGTAAACCCTCGCCTGAAAATATGGAAACGTTGGAAGTGACGTGTAAAGGTAGAACGGTAAACCGAAAGGTTTTAATACGTCAGTTACTGTGAGTTCAAGTCTCATCAATTATTATATGTTTTTAATAAAAATAGATAAAGCGGAAATAGCTCAGTTGGTAGAGCACGACCTTGCCAAGGTCGTGGTCGCGAGTTCGAGTCTCGTTTTCCGCTCATACTAAGCAATACGGGTTAACACGTGCTTTGCAACGTAACTCCTCGCCGGCTTTTTCGAAAGCATACTGCGCGAGCTCAATCGTAGGTGAGTAACTTTTGCATAGTTTCATAGAAGTAAACTATGTAATATAAGTATGATTTAAGTTATATAATACATACATAACAAGTCGAATCACAATTATAGTCTGAACCTTACAAGGTCGCCAGACA
>JAEIGA010007982.1_pt1 | contig 16049 bp, 13 predicted proteins | sample 9270691 | NCBI WGS metagenome assembly JAEIGA01 (sample SAMN17057246, study PRJNA624740) | gut metagenome | biome: biome; isolation source: fecal sample | host: Bos grunniens | place: China: Xizang | collected 2019
AAAAAAGTATCCGCGTCACAACAGCACAACATTCTTCACCTCAACAGGATAGTTGAGGAACAGTGATGCCTGGTCGCCGAATTTGCCTCCGGCCTCAGTGGTGCAGAATATCGTATTCCCACCCTTTGTGCAAAGGGCATTCATCTCGGGGTGGCGGCGAAGATAATCCTTCAACGAAGCAGCCACAGCTGCACCCTGTGTGATGAGGTTTATTCCTTCAGGGGTGTACTTCCTGATTTTTTCAATAAGGATTGGATAGTGTGTGCAACCCAGGATTATCGTATCAATCTCCGGGTCGCGCGAAAGGAGATTGTCAATGTGGCGCTTAACAAAATAATCGGCGCCTTCACCGGCAAATTCATTGGTCTCGACAAGCGGCACCCACATAGGGCAAGCCTCGCCGGTAACTTCAATCTCGGGGTAGAGCTTGCGTATCTCAAGCGGATAGGAGAGCGACTTGATTGTCCCTTCGGTGGCAAGCACGCCAATGTGGCGGCTTTTTGTAATACCATCAACACACTCTACCGTGGGGCGTATTATGCCAAGCACGCGGCGGTTGGGGTCGCACAATGGGAGGTCGACCTGTTGTATTGTTCGCAGCGCCTTGGCCGAGGCTGTGTTGCAGGCAAGGATTACCAATTGGCAACCTTGACGGAACAGATACTCCACAGCCTGACGGGTAAACTCATACACCACATCGAACGAACGTGTTCCATAGGGTGTACGGGCATTGTCGCCCAAATAGATGTAGTCATACTGTGGCAACAACTTCTTTATTTCGTCATAGATTGTCAAACCACCATAGCCGGAATCGAACACACCTATCGGGCCTGCCTCCTTTGAAAACTGCACAAACTTATCCATAACCGTTTGCCGTAAATTGTTATTCTTCAAGCTCCACTCCCTGGTTTGCTGAATCCTCGTCGGAGCGAGCCTCAGCAGCGGTGGAAGTAGATTTGTCGCCCGCCACATCGCCGTCGACAGTCTCATCGACTGCAACAGACTCATCGACTGCAACAGACTCTGTTTTCACGACAGGCTCACGCACCTTGATACATTCATCATATCCATCAATCTCTGTCACGGGCTTCTCGGGGTGAAGCACTGCATCAAGCACCATACGGGTTATATCCACCGCCTTATTGGGGTTGACAAACTTATATGCGGCAATATCAGTATCTATCACATAGTCGAGGTCACAAGCGACTGCCACCTTTTCTACTGCAACAGCCACGGCATTGCGCGATGGGGCAAAAAGCGAGTCCTTGGCCTGAGCAAGCCAAACCTTGAGTTCCTTGCGGAACTTGACACTGTTGTCTACCAGGCGTTGCAGCTCGTTCTGCCTTTTGCGCAGTATGGGCTCGGGGAAGTCGCGGTAGCCGTCGAGGAATGCCACATATTGGCGTGTGAGTTCCCTCTCGTTATGTTCTATCTCCTTTTCACATCGTTTGCAAAGGCGATCATAATCGGTCACAGCCTGCTCATATGATGGCAACACCTGCAACACATTGCTGTTACTATAATACCCGAACTGTGCTTTTGCAAGCATAGCCGAAGTGAAAACAAACAATAATAAGAAGATTCTGCGCATTTCTATAACAATTTTCATATTACAATCAACAGGAAACAACTCCCAAAGCAGGGAGTTGTCCTGTATATAACAATGTTTGCAGTATTACTTTGCCACTGCAGGAGCTGCAGGGACTGCGTTTGCAGCAATACCAAGCTTAGCCTTCACCTTTGCCGAAACATCATCGCAAAGAGTTGTATTGATGAAAGGAATGCCACCTGCCAAATCAAAGATACATACATATGAGCCCTCTTTGCCAATAGTGTCAAGTGCACTCTGGAGCTTGCTGTTTATCTCAATCATCTTCTCCTGCTCGGCAGCCTGGAGCTTCTGCTGAATGTCAGCCGCATACTCCTGAATGCGCTGCTGCAAGTGCATCAAATCCTCGTAACGACGCTTGAGGATATTCTCGGGAACTGAATCCTGCTGCATCTTCTCGAACTCTGTACCCTTCTTCTCAAGCTCGGTACGCAAGCTGTTGAACTCGTCGGTGTACATTTTCTCGAGTGCCTGCACATCCTTAATTGCCTTTGCGTACTCAGGCATAAGCTGAATAATCTCGGCAGAATTCACATAACCGAATTTCTGTGCCAAAAGGCTCATTGGAGCCAGCATCAAAAACAAAATAAAAAACTTTTTCATTCTTTTTATAATTAAATTAAACAATTTCATCCAAATGACGAAGCTGGTTGCGGTTTGCAACAGCAACATCTGTCAATTATTCTGAATATCCCAGTTTCACAAGCACTTCATTGCTTATGTCGATGGATGGCGAAGAATATATGATGCTGACAGACGATGACTTGTCAAATACCATTGTGTACTTCTTTTGGTCACAGATGTCCTTTATGGCATTGTACACCTCCTCCTGAATTGGCGCCATAAGGCTCTCGCGCTTCTTGTACACCTCGCCGGTAGGACCAAAATAGTGACGCTTAAGTTCACTTGCCTCCTTCTCCTTGGCAAGAATCTCCTCTTCGCGCTCAACGCGCTGCGTATCGGAGAGGAAAGCCGACTCGCTCTGATACTTCTTGTAAAGGATTTCGGCCTCCTGCATCAGTTCATCAATCTCGCCCTGCCAGCGCTTCGACTGCTGGTTGAGCTGTTCGTTTGCACGCTCATATGCGGGGATGTTCTTGAGTATATACTCCATATCCACTGTAACATACTTCTGCGCCTGCACTCCTGTGAAAGCCAACAGGCAAACAATCGCTGTAAAAAAGAGTCTTTTCATAACTGTCTTTTATATTGTTAGAATTCCTGTCCCAAAATAAAGTGGAAATGACTGCCACCATATTGGGATGAACCAAATACCTTGTCAAAACCATAAGCCCAGTCGATACCGATGAGACCAATCATCTGCAGGAACACACGCACACCGACACCGGCGCTTCGCTTCAGGTCGAACAGATTGAACTTGGAAACACTGGTCCAGGCATTACCACCCTCAACAAATGCCAAACCATATATGCTTGTGGCATTCTGCAACATAAATGGGAAGCGGAGCTCAAGGCCAAGGCGGGTGTAGGCATAACCCTCGTAACCGTAAGGTGTGAGACTACCGTTCTCGTAACCACGCAAAGCAATCATATCGGTTGCATAGTTATATGAATATCCACTCATACCGTCACCACCCACATAGAATGTCTCGAAAGGCGACTTCTTGTTCTTGTCGTAACTGCCAAGGATACCGAAATCGGCGCGGGTCATAAGCACAAGGTTGTACTTGCCCGGTGTGAGCGAAGTGAATGTCTTGCTGCGGAACTTCACCTTGTAGTACTCAATCCACTTGTGCTTGTCGCGGAGTTCTGCTTTGTATTGCGGTGAATTCACATTTGTAGCAAGGTTTGCATAATCCTTTCCATCCCAAACAGAGTATGGCGGTGTAGCCGATGCAACAAGTGAGAACTCTGAACCCTGGCGTGGGAAGTAGGGGTGGTCGAGCGTGCTGCGGCCAAGCGACAACTGCAAGTTGAGGTTGTTGCACACACCCTCTGTTATCAGGAAGTACTGCCAGTTCTTCAGGTTATATACCTGATAGGTGAGTTCGGCCGACAGGGTGAAGTTGTCATCGGGCCAGTTCAGTCGGCGTCCCCAACCCAACGAAGCACCGTACATCTTTATATACTTGTCCGGATCATAGTATGACGATACATTGTTATAGCCATAACCATCATAATTGCCATAACCGTAAAGGTAATTATAATAATTGTTGTAATAGGCCGAGTTGTAGTAGCTGTCGGCCACGTCGGTCTGCATTGAGAAGAATGCCGAGAATGACAATGAGTTGGGGCGTTTGCGGCCAAACCAAGGGTCGAAGAAGTTAATGCTGTACGACTGGTAGTAACGGCCGTTTGTCTGTGCGCTGATGGCAAAAGTCTGGCCATCGCCCTGTGGAATGACACCACGACGCACACCATCCCTGCGGAACAGGTTACGCACCGAGAAGTTGGTGAATTTCAACGACAGTTTTCCAATGACACCGGTCTGTCCCCAACCTGCCGACAGTTCAATCTGGTCACTGCTCTTGGGCTCAAGTTTCCAGTTCATATCCACAGTACCGTTCTCATAGTTGGGCGCAGCTCCCGGATCAATCTTTTCGGGGTCGAAATGTCCCAGGTTGGCAATATTACGCCAAGAGCGCTCAAGCGCACTCATTGAGAAGAGGCTTCCCGGCAAGGTATAGAGTTCGCGACGCACCACCTCCTCATATACACGGTCGTTGCCGCTTATGGTAACACGGTCTACAGTAGCCTGCACACCCTCCATAACGCGAATCTCCAAATCGACAGAGTCGTTCTCAATCTTCGCCTCAACAGGCAAGGCATTGAAGAACACATATCCCTCGTTGTAGTAGAGGTTCTTCACGGCATCCTCGTCGTTCAGCAGACGGTTCTCGAGCTCGTTCTGGTCATAGACATCACCGGCCTTCATACGCAGCATATAATCGAGATGAGCAGTTGAGTAGACACTGTTACCCACCCACTTTATACTACGGATGTGGTACTGGTTACCCTCATCTACACCTATATATATATCCACATTCCTGTCATCCAGCTGCACAACACTGTCCTTCACAATGCGGGCATCGCGATAGCCATTCTCTGAGTAACGGGCAAGAATTTTGTCCTTGTCCTCGTTATATTGGTCCTCGGTGAACTTCTTTGACCTGAAAATTGTATGCACAAGATTGTCCCAGCGTGTCTTCTCGCGTGTCTTTTTCATCGCATACCTCACCTTGTTTTCGGGGAGTGCACTTGCACCCTCAATGTATATGCGGTTAATTTTCACCTTGTCGTTCTTGGCAATCTCAATATCCACAATTACACGGTTGTCCTCGGTGACATCGGGACGCTGCACGAACTTCACCTCGGCATTCTTGTAGCCCTTGTCGTCGTAGTAGTTCTTTATGACCTTCTCGGCGCGTGATATGATGTCGGGGGTTATGTGTCCACCGGGGTGGATGCTCAATTTGGGCTCAAGTTCCTCGCGCTCGCCCTTCTTTATACCGACAATGTTGAGTTGCGACACACGCGGACGCTGCCTCAAGGCAATTCCCAAGTATATGTAGTTGCCTTTTATACTGTCGGCCGTGATGCTAACATCCTCAAAAAGGCCGTGCTTCCAATAGCGCTTGATGGCATTCGTAACCTCGTCACCGGGAACAGATATGACATCACCTACCGAAAGTCCCGACAAGCCTATCACCACCGATGGTTCAAGGTTCTCGGTACCGGTAAGGTTTATTCCGCCAATGGTGTATTTGCGCGCAGCACCTGTATATAGTATGGTTGGTTTGACAATCACCTCCTGCGCCGACAATGTCGATGAGAGGGCTGCCAAAACAACTATAAAAGTAGCTCTCAAAAACTGGAAAAATCTCATTCTATAATGTCTTTTCATCATTTGTCACTTGTTCACCGGTCAAGCCATAGCGGCGCTGACGGCACTGGTATTCATATATAGCCTTGCAAAGTTCTTCCTTGTTGAAATCGGGCCAAAGAACCTCGGTGAAATAGAACTCTGCATAAGCAAGCTGCCACAACAGGAAGTTGCTCAGCCTCTGCTCCTTGCCTGTACGAATGAGCAAGTCAGGGTCGGGCATAAAGGATGTCGTCAGGGCGCTATCGATGGTTTCGTCGGTGATGTCGTCAAGCTCCATAGCACCCTCCTTCACCTTTGAGGCAATGCTGCGCACAGCCTCTGTGATTTCCCACTTTGATGAGTAGCTCAAAGCCAGCACCAGTGTCATAGCATCGTTCTTTGCAGTGCGCTCTGCACAGCCATTAAGGCGGTCACGCACATTCTCGGGCAACTTGCTCAAATCGCCTATTATGCGGAACGCAACATTGTGCTTTACAAAAAGCTCCTCCTCAACCGACTCGAACAGCAGCACCATCAATGCCGCAACCTCGGCCATCGGGCGTTTCCAGTTCTCAGTAGAAAAGGTGTACAATGTCAGATACTTTACACCCAACTTCAATGCATCCTCAACCAATTGGCGGACTGCTACTGCACCAGCCTGATGCCCCTCCTGGCGCTCCTTGCCACGAAGCTGCGCCCAACGGCCATTGCCATCCATAATTATGGCAATGTGCTGCGGAACTCTCTCCTTGTCTATCTTTTCAATATAGTTCATAGCTATATCTTCTTAATTGTTACATTTTCTATATTTTGGCGACAAATCGTAAGTCACAAAGAGTGACAGGAACGAATAGCCGTCCTTGTTCTTCATAATTCCACTATTGATGCCATAAGGGTCATCAAGCGTTGTGCCGCCCTTGTGCGTCACATCCAGGTTGTCGCTGAATGTAAAACGGTAAGAGAGTTCACAACCCACATTCAATCGCGGCATAACCTTACATTTAAGGCCAATGCCCACCGGGAAGTTCGGTGTAACGACGTGCTTTGCCGGAGCCGGAGCATAAGTAACCCCCAAACCGACAAGGAAATATGGCGCCAGCCTGTGCGAACGCTTGTAGCCCGAGCCGTCGCCATATGCAAAGAAATGGCACTCATACTGCGCACCAAGCTCATACAGCATACGACTGAACTCTTTGTCGCCACCAGGGAAGGTATTCTCACCGCCCACTGTTGTGCCTGATATGCGTGCCGCCACCAGATTTGCCTTCAAAGCCATACGCGAGTTGATGTTATAGCGGAAAAGAGCACCACCCATCATACTGAAATTGTCGAGCGGCGAAACATAGTTGGCATCGCCGTAATAGGTACAGCCGCCAACAGTCGCTCCAACCTCGTACCTGTATTCAAGCCCATCGGCACGCACACCTGTAGCCAAGCACAACAAAATTGCGCCCAACAACACCCTACGCACCATCAAAGCCATTTTCATACCATCAATTCTTGAAACCCAATCGGTTGATTATTCCCTTGCAAACAAGAGGTTTTTCACCACCACGCACAATCCACATCACATTGCCTGAATCCACCGTTGCCGCAAATGGTGCATTGTCCCCCTGCAAGTCAGCCGGCACACGCTGATAGAAGCCCTCCGGAGCCTTCCAGGTAATTCCGTTGTCGCGCGAGATGTAGAACGAAGTGAAAGCCCCTACATCCTCGCCCTGAGCAACACCCTCGCCACCGAAAGCATAAAGGAAATCATCGTATCTCAGCATCGTCAAGCCCTTCAGTGAAGGACAACGGAACGTATTATTTTCGTTTTCATACCTTGTCCACACTTTCTCGGTCGACAAACGGCTCCACACTACAGCATCGCCTTCCATAGCCTCATTGTCATAACCCACCAGCATATATCGTACAATTTTGCTGTTATGCTTGAGCGTATATGAGGCAATCGAGACACCATAGAGAGGAAAACCGACAGGCACTGCACCGGCAGATTCATAGTTTTCACCGTCGGTGGTGACCAGCAGTTCGTTGGCTGTTGCCACCCACATCTTGCCATCAATATCCGACGCGCCGACGATGGCCAATACACCGTCACAAGCATAGCACTGCGACCACTCTACTGCATTATCCGAAACATATACCCCATCGGCAGCCACCACATAAAGCAAATCGTCAAAAAGTTGAATTGTAGAGAGGTCGGCCGTTGCAGGAAGGCTCACCAAAGGCGCCACGCTCCACGAGGGGGCACCTGCCAAAGGCGACTGGGCCAGCACCCGTGTGCCATTATTCTCACCAAACAGGCACATCTCGTCTTTGTACTCAATTGCGCGTTGTGGCAAAATGGTTTCGGCCAAAACATACTTTTTCCATTCCATCTTTTCGGGCTGAACCTTGTGAACGTTCACCGACACTACATAATCCCTGTAATATTCCGTATCGGTCGATGTTATGCGCAACGTGCGCGGATAGCTGAAATCAAGCGAATCAGTAGATGTGAAACCCTCAAATTTCTCTGTCTCCTTGACATATATCTGCGCATAGCCCGAAAGCTGCATACTGACAACAAGCTTGTCGACACGCGTTGCGTATGGAAGTGAATCCACGTTGTACACCTCACCAGTAGCCTGGTTTATCGAGAACCGGAACGTGCTGCAATCAATTGTCATTGTAGCCGTCGAGTCGGAACCGTCAGAAGCAAAGACGGGATATTCGGATGTGATATTCCCCAAGCCGAAAGACTTGAGCACTGCATATGGAGACGATGCGGTATCATCAGATTCATCAAAGCAAGAAACGAGAGTCAATGCCAACATCGACAGAAGTATCGCTAAACTATTTTTCATACAAATTTGCACTTTACGTTCAATTTGCAAAAATAGCAACATTTTTCGGGTTTGTGCGATATTTAAGACTATATTTATAATATTTTAAATTTATTAAGGAGTTTTTGCCTATAAAAATGCAGAATTTCATTGCCGCCAAGATTTTCACGCCAATCGGGGGAGTCCAAAGGAAAGGACGGAGCCACTACTCCATCGCCCAACTGAAGCGATGGGTTAACCTCGACACGGACCTCATCCCACAGCGAAGCATCAATGAACGATTGCAGCACTGTAGCCCCACCCTCGACAAGTAGACTATTCACTTTGAGCCCGTGCAGATGCTCAAGTATCTGTGGCAGCAGAGGCGCATCGAAATCAAGCACCACCTGTTCAATATTATTACCAAACTTACCATCCTTTTCGGCAGCCGTATATACAACCGTCGGCAACACCCCGTCAAACATTTTCAAATCGACCGGTAAGGTCCCGTTCTTGTCAATCACAAGGCGCAAAGGAGCACGCCCTGCCCAATGGCGTATATCGAGCGACGGATTGTCCAGCAACGCCGTGTGACGCCCAACCAGAATGGCATCGTTCCACGCACGGAGCCTGTGCACAGCCACCTGCGACACCGGCAATGAAATCTTCACAGCCTGGCCGCCGTCGCGCAGAAGGTCAATGAAACCATCGGAACTTTGAGCCCATTTCAATGTCACATAGAGACGCTTGCTCACTTGAGACACGAAAAAAGCCCTGTTTAACCGAAGACACTCCTCCTCAAGCACGCCCAGCGTAACATCAATGCCGGCAGCCCGCATACGCTCAATGCCGGCGCCATTCACCCGGGAATTAGGGTCGGCCATTCCAACCACGACACGCGCAATGCCACGCGCTATAATCATATCGCAGCAAGGCGGTGTCTTGCCATAATGCGAACAGGGTTCAAGGCTTACATACATTGTCGAACGTGCAAGCAATGGTCTGTCGGCCTCGGACACCGAATTCACGGCATTCACCTCGGCGTGGGGTTCCCCGGCGCGTATGTGATAACCCTCGCCTATTATGCGGCCGTCGCACACAATGACAGCACCCACCATAGGGTTGGGCGAAGTGCTTCCGGCACCACACCTTGCAAGTTGCAGACAGCGCTGCATATAGAGTTCGTCAATAGTTGCCATTTGTAAAAATTATTTATCAAAACCGACAGGTTTGCCAACAACAAAAATAACAAGTTGCAGCCAAACCGGCAAGCCACAACGCTATTTTTTACTTTTCAGTGTCACAACGACAATTTCGCTTGGCACACATAGGCGCACCTTGCGCCTCGATGTACCCACTCCATTGGTTGTTATTATTGTAGTGCCATTTGTTGTACGGTTCCTACCGCGCAGAAAACGCCTGCCATATCGTGTATTCTTCACAGGTGTATAAAGCCCAAGCAGCGACACCTGGCCGCCGTGAGTGTGCCCGGCAAAGGCCAAATCGGCAGTTACTGAATGGCGCTCTACAAAATCGGGGCTGTGAGTGAGCAGTACAACAAACCCGGAATCATCCAAACGTTCCACATACTGCGCAAAAAGCGTATCGTTTGCAAAGCTGTCATACACGCCTGCCACAGCAAGTGTGCCTGCATCGGGAGAATGCGGATAGAAGGCCTTTCCGTCAAGCAGCACAACGCCAAATCTGTCCATCGCCTGCCTTATATGTTGTTCGTTACGCCTCTCGTGATTGCCCAGAACAGCATATATACCCAAACTGGGCTCGACAGCCGATAGCGACCTGAACAAGGCATCGATAGAGTCGTTGTCTGTCACATAGTCGCCACCAAGGAGCAACAGCTCGGGCGACTCCTTCTGCAACCTGCGCACAAGTTTCCCAAGGCGCCTTGGCGTGAACAGGCTCGGATAGTGCAAATCGGATATAAAGGCAATCTTGTAACCATCAAATTCCACAGGAACATTCTCATTTCCAAAGGTATAACGTTTTACGCGACCCACCCCGTTGGGCGACAATGTGGCACAAGACGAAATCAGCAGCATCACTGCTGCCAATAACGTAAACCTTATTATCACTTTTCTACAATTCATTTGCATATAAGCACCGTCGCATAGGCCGTGATGCCCTCTTTGCGCCCTTCGAAACCGAGTTTCTCGGTGGTTGTAGCCTTCACCGACACACAATCCACATCAATGCCAAGCACATCGGCCATCGTCTGCTGCATTGCCGGGATATGCGGGTTCAGCTTTGGAGCCTGTGCCGCGACCGTGGAATCAATATTGCCTATTGTGTAACCCTTCTCCTTCAACAGTTGGGCTGTGCGGCGCAGGAGAATCTTACTGTCGATGTTCAGGAATTCATCGGAATTGTCGGGGAACTGATAGCCGATGTCGCGCAGGTTTGCAGCACCCAACAAGGCATCGCATATAGCGTGTATGAGCACATCGGCATCGGAATGTCCGGCCAGTCCAAATTCATAAGGAATCTTTACACCACCTATCCAAAGGTCGCGGTTCTCCACGAACTTATGTACATCAATACCAAAACCAACTCTTATCATATCAAAAAAAGTTTAACGACGGAAAAGCTCCTTCAGACCATCCATATCAAAAGACAAGGAGAAGCGCAATGTCTGGTCGAGCGGGTTGCTCTGTGCTGTTGAGATGAGATATGCAGCGTCGAGCGAAAATACACTCATACGGAAACCGGCACCCAATGTAAAATACTTCCTGTTTCCTTTGTATGCATTCTCATAGTGATAGCCGGCACGCAACGAGAACTGCTGGTTGTAACAATATTCAAGACCTATACCACCATAGAACTCCTTCATCTCCTCCTCAAAGCCACCGGGCGCATCGGCAAACGACTTGAAGATACCCGAAATGGGAGATATATCGTTGTAACCTGTGCCGTCGAGCCAAGCCTGATACTCGGAGTAACGGCTGTTGTCATCGACACCCGGAGCTGGATTCTCCTCAAGGAACTGATTATACGATGGCTTGGTAGGCACCAACAGTTTGTTTATATCGAAACTCACTGAGAAGGTGTTGTACTCATCGACCGGCAGCAACAAAGAGGCACCAAAACGCAGGTTCGTAGGTATGAACTCATTTGTTGCACCACCATCGTATGATATCTTTGTACCGATGTTCGAGATGTTCGCACCAATACCCAAAAGACACTCGCGGTTACCCAGGAACAGGTATCTGTTATAATAGAGCGCAATGTCGGCCGCAAAGGCATTTCCCGGCGACATATCCTCGGTGTAGTCGTACTGCAGATCGCTGAAGATGTATCGCAGGGCAATAGCTGCCGAGAGAGTCTCGGACAGCATACGCGAATATGCGACATCAAACGCCATCTCGTATGGCTTGATAGTCATCTCATTCTCAACGAACACCTCGCCCAGCGAGAAATATGTCAACGATGAGCTCAATGCCGAATAGTCACCTATGCGGTAGAAACCGGCAAGGTTCACAAGGTCAATATCGCTCACAAGCTGGCGGAGCCAGGGGGTGTATGACATAGACACACCCGCACGCGCAATGTTGAACGGATACTTTGCAGGGTTCCAGTACTGCGAATTCGCATCGGGCTCTGTTGCCACACCCACATCACCAAGCGCACCGGCACGTGCATCGGGGGCAATTGAGAGCGATGTAACACCTGTGTACACGGGATTAAACTGTGTCTTTGAATCCTGCGCAAAGGCAGGGATGGCCATCACGGTCAAAAGAAGCATTATTGCTATGTTATTCCTTGTCATATCTGTTTGGTTTTCCGTCGCCAAGAAAAGCCCCGGCGTATTTTACACATTATATAACTAAATTTCAAACTATTTATTGCATAGTACCACAAATTTTCCAACCTTCACCGACGATGTCACTCCACCTTCGGTTATATATGCCCGCACGACATAAACACCCGTAGACAAAGGCTGCCCGCCCTGCGCAGTTCCGTTCCACGCACAGGTGTAGAGAATCCCGTCGCACACCACGCTCTCGGCGTTGCTCCAGCAAAGCCTGCCCTGAACATCGAAGACATCGATGCGCACATCAATCTGGCACTGCGGACGGTCGTGTACCAGCGTGAATGTAGCAGGCATTCCCGCAATCACAGGCGTAGGATTAACCTTCAGCTCTACAAATCCCGGGGCAAGTGACGGGTCGACATAGAATGTCACCACCGCCAACGACGAGTTGTTGTACAAATCCCAAGCACGCAAAGTCAAGGAGTGCCAACCTGCATCGAGCCTGTTGAGCGGCATATTTATCGTTCCACGCCTGTAATCGCCCACAGCGGGCACAAACACACTGTTCAGGTTATAGGTGTGATGCGGGTCATTGTCCACAATTGCAGTAATGTCGTGTCCGATGCCTGTGCCCATTGTGTTTATGCCGTTCTCGTCGTAGAGCTCAACCAGCAGGGTAGGCGTTGCATTCACATCGTCACCATCAACAAAAGATGTCGAATTCAGATAGAGCTTTATCTCGGGGCCGAGAACATCATTCTTATAACCCGAGGCTGTTCCACCAATTACAAAGTTCTCAAAATGTCCCTGCGCCGAAGATGCATAAGCCGTGTCGACGGCATAGAAATTGAGCATTCCGCACTCATTACTGTAACTTATATCCAATGGGATTGGCATATCAATGGAAAAACAGCCGTTGCGCACAGAGTCATTGCCCGAGAACAGAGTCTTGTTGTAGGCTGTGTAGCTATGGCTGCCAAGGCCTGTATTATCGCGTGTCTTTACCTCCTCGGCACTGTCGAACAGAGTAGAATACAATATACCGGTGAAATCGGTTGCCAGGTCACCGTTTGCTGTCACCACACGTCCCTCGACATTGAGCAGCGAGCCTGCACTCACCTTTGCAACGGCAGCCGCATCCGCGCCGTTCATCCTGTCGACAACGACACGATAGACGGGATATTTGAGCCTCAAGGCAGGGTCGCCCAACAGCACATATTGCAGTTTATTGACAGTCCTGTCGCTTCCCGCACCGATAACATTGCACTTTGCCATCCTCACAGCATCACCGACAGCAATCACATTGCCAGTATTCACCGGCTCCATAAGCAACTTCGAGAACTCCTTGTTGATTACCGAGTTGTAGCTCTGCATCACCGTGCGCGTCGATGTGAAAAGACCTATGGCACCACCGTCGGCGTTCATCATAGCCGACTCGGCAACTGAATTGTCGCCAATGTCAAAAGGACCGATGTCACACGATGCCGTCACCCACAGCGGGAGACGCGGCGACTTCAACGCTGCCATATCCGAAGCCTTCCACACCATCTCGTGCGACAGCAGGTTGCTGCTGCCGTGCCCCGAATAGTTCACCATAAGGGCACCCTTGGCAAGAGCACTGTATATCTCCTTTGTAACAGTCGGATAGCGTTTTCCGGTAGCAGACACTTCAATTGGATAATCGTCCCAATATATGCGTCTGACAGTGTATGATGGGTAGTGCTCCTCAAAAATACCGGCAATGGCATCGGCATCCTTCATATGTTGGTTGGGCATATTGTCATCGCCGTCATCAGCCAAGAGCAATATTCTGTTCTGCCAATCGCCGGCACTCTTGTTCTGCATATACGCTATCAGTTTGTCAACTACAGCATTGGCATCGGCAACAGACTGTGCCGGAATGCGGCCTATTCCCAAATCGACCTTGTCGCGCAAATGGTCACCACCTTCATTGTCGTCAAGGAGTCCCATATAATCCTCAAGGACATACGACTGTATGGCATCTACCGAATTGAGAGACTCATAACAGAGCAAGAAATCATCCTGTTTGCGCCCCGGGAAGGTTATGAGGCGGTTGTCGAACCAAGAGTCACCAAACAGAAGCAGATATTTAGGAGCATCGGCCTTTGACTGCGCACGGTCATAGAGCATCTTCATCAGACGGCGGTATGCTGTGACATCAGGCGTTCCCGAGGAGAACTCGTTATACACCTGCTGTGCTGTCACAACCTCCACCGCGAGACCATCCATCGAGCGATGCGCAGCGGCAAGACGCTCGGCCGCCGACAGATACTTTCCGTTTGAAGGGACAATTATGACCATATCGGCCTGTGCAATAGCGTGCAGATTCTGATTGGGAACCTCGCCCAGCACTTTCACCGATGGAAACGAGCCTTTTACGTTGACAGCAACAAGATTTGCATTCACACCCGCCGGGGCAACCACAGAATAGGTTGTTCCTTCAAGTTTGCCGGCAAGCTCCTTTACAGCCGATGGCGAGGAGACATCCCACACCCTTGTATCGGCATTGCAGCCCGCAATATCGAACCTTGCATTGCCCCCATCCTGCAAATCACCACGGAAAAGCGTATTTACTCCACGCAAGGCAAGCGAGCGGCGATAGTTCAGGCGCAGATAATCGAGATAACCCACAAGCGAGTTATCATCGGTCCTGTGCACCAGATAGAAGGTAGATTTACCGGCAATGCCTCCAGGAATCGTAAATTTCCTCTCGGCAATCTTGCCCACCTCGCCCGACACGGTGCGCCCCACTGTGAGAGAACCCACCTCGGCAGTTGTATTGAAATCGCCATAAAGCACTGCAACCTTGCTTGCTATTTCACCGCTTGTTGCAAATGAGAGGTCAACGACAGCCGGGCTATCCGTGGCACCATCAATGGCAAAGCTATAGTTTTTTGCACGGCTTGCCGTACTCGAAAAGGCATCGTTGTCCACAAGGACACGGCCATAGGAGCACGGGCTTTTCTTCTCCTTTTCGTAGAGTGCATAGTCGTTGTACGTAGTGTAAACAGCATCGGTAGTAGGTTGCAGGGTCGCTTTTGGGAACGCCATAGGGGCATCCTCGCCTTCGGTAAGAAAATAGCAGCCATAGGTTGAATATACATTCTGCGAGTGTACATAACGGCCGTCATTGTACATCCATTTTATTGTTCCGTTGGCATAGAAAAGCATATAACCGTTTTCGCGCCATAGCGGCACTTCGACAAGGTCATCGGGCAAGGATGCCAAATCTGTTTCGGGCAGAATGTGACCGCCATAGCCATAGAGACGCACTTTTGAGGGGGTTGCAAAACCCATCTTACGGAGTTCACCGTCGGTTATCTTGTGCACACCGTTCTCCTCTACCGCAATACGCACCCATTTGCCGCTTGAAAGCACCGACGACGCTGCATAACGGTCTGCAGACGAAACCGCTGCCACACGCTGTGGACATTGCACCGGTTGCTTGTCGACAACTAATTTATAGGAGTTTATGCGATAGAACTTGCCGTCGCGCATCACAACAGGCAGGAACGCCACATCGAGCTGCGCACGCTTTGCCTGAATACCCACATGGCACTCAATGGCCGGCATCTCAGGCAACGCGGCAAATTTCTTTTCAATGGAATAGCGGGCAACCTCGGCATCGCTCATCCTTTGGAATTCGGGATATTCAATGCGGGCCGAGTAGTTGTAAGCAACATAATCGGACGGCAAATCCAGTACATGCGTACACACAGGCAACAGCGAGTCGCCGCGCACAGCACCCCAGTCAACGGGATGGAACTGCGCCTTGGCTGCCGTTGCAAAAAGCAGCAATATAGTGAGTATCAGTTGCCTTATCTTCATATGGATCTTATCTTACGTGGAAATCAAGCACCTTGTCATCGCCTATATACCCCTTGAGGTGCGTACCTATTGTTGCAGGACCAGCACCGGCAGGGGTACCTGTAAATATCAAGTCACCGGTCTTCAACGTGCAGAAACGGCTCACATAGGCAATGATTTCGTCCACCGCAAAGAACATCTGCGAGGTATT
>JAEIGA010007983.1_pt1 | contig 16048 bp, 27 predicted proteins | sample 9270691 | NCBI WGS metagenome assembly JAEIGA01 (sample SAMN17057246, study PRJNA624740) | gut metagenome | biome: biome; isolation source: fecal sample | host: Bos grunniens | place: China: Xizang | collected 2019
CGCTCGGTGAGAAGATATAAGTCCGCGAAGGTGTCTCCCACCAAATTGATGTCCGCGAAGTCCTCGAAGAAGCCGTTGAATCGCTTTTGGCTTCCTCTTCCGCCCGTGATCGCCACTAAGACCTTGACCCTTAGTTTGCCAGCGTCCGCCCTCTTAATAAGACGGCAATGCAGTTTCTTTTTGCGATACAATTCGTAACCGCTCTCGTATTTCTTTGGAATAATCATTCTTCTTTGTCCTTTCTTTTTAGTAAGTCCCCAAGCCAAATGCAGAACATCGTGCCCCACCCGACCACATAGACCATCGGGAAGATTCCCAACAGAACTATCGCGAAGCCGAGCAGGGCTAACAATATCTCACTCAAAGTCGGGGTGATCGAGGAAGGATTCAATCCAACCTCTTGCCTTGCTTCCCTCTTCGATGACCTTTCCCTCTCGGTCTAAGAGTTCCATCTGCCCGTTCTGCTTGGCTTTTTGCTTGATCGCCCAGAAGCGGAACAACCGCCCCTCTAGCGAAGCCCATAACTTATCGAGGTATTCTTCCACTTCGTCCTCGCTAGCGACCCAATAGAGGTTGTTGTCGGTGACGATGGTTTTGGTAATTCGATAATGCCAATTGATACCCCTCGCCCCGTTGATGTCCGCCCAAATCTGTGGGCAGTGGTCGTGAGAGGTCTCGTTCCACTCATACCCCTCTATTTGCTCGTAAATCTCTTTTTGAGAGGTTTTTTTGCCTTGCTCGGTATTTTCCTTGATTAACCGATAGAGCGCCCACTGACGGGGCGTTAATTCAAATTGTTTCATTTTCCTTTTTTCCTTCCTTGAAGAATTTGACCCCGACATAACGGGTTTCGTCATCAGTTTCCACCAACGCGTAGTAGAAACCTTTGTTCAAGCAACTCTCGTCACAGATTTGGTAGTGGCGGAACGCTTCCATATAGGAGTAGGAGCATTCTTCATAGACCCCCATCTCCTCGCATTTGTCTTGAATGTCGCTATCGGACAAGTCAGCCCATCTCGGGTTTTCGTATCCCCCGATCAAGTCAAGTTCGTCCGAAGAGCAGACCATAACCCCAAAGCCTTTCATCTTTCTATGTCCCTTCTGGCGAACCCGACCCAAGTGAGCGCGTCCGTCAAATCGCCATACGCGTCATTGATGTCCTTGATGGCTTCTTGTTTGTCCTCTTCCTCGACATCGTTTGCGTCAGCAACGAGGAGCGTCAGCGCGCTTAGGCGCGTCATCTCGGTCTTGATTCTCCTTTCATCTTCTTTCAGTAGTTCGATGATCTCGATTTTAGTCATAACAATTTCTCCTTTCTAAAATGGTTCATCATCATCATTTTGTTGTTGTTTCGATTTGATAAGATTCTTCGCTTGGATAATCGCATTTCGCTTTTGTTCCCAAGTCTCGTCAGAGACATCGAGAGAATCTAAATCATTATCTTCATCTTCTCTTTTATTCTCTTTACTTAACTTAACTTCTATTCTCTTATCTTTACTTATATTATCTTGGGATACCACCTGTGGATACGAAGTGTCACCAGATGTGGATACAGATTGTAAACAGGGTGTTCCTTTTGATGGATCAAGGGTATAAATCCCGTTGTCTTTTAAGTAGAGAAGAGACATATTCTCTTGGTATTCCGTGGGCTTGTAGCGATCCTTTGGAATCGTGTTGTTCACTCTCCAATGCTTAATCGCGATCGTCCCGTCCTCGAACTTAATCAAGAACTTCTTAGCCAAGAGAATGTCGAAGTCATTTAGGTTAGCACCGATCAAGCGCATAACGCTCTTTGGATTCGCCACAATGCCGTCATCGTCCGCTTCCGCGTTTAATTGGAAATAAAGGGCTTGGGCACTTAATGGCATATCCAAGAAGAAGTCGCTCCTGATGACGCTAACACTCGTCATTCGTCTGTTCCTCATAGCACATACTCCTTTCTATTCACTATGATACTACCGCTAGTATGTTTTGCAAGCATAAGTTAAGGGGAGTTTTTACGCTCCCCCATAACTAGAAGGGTAGAGAATCATCGTTCGGCATATCGTAGTAGGCACTTTCTGGTGTGATGGGCTTCGGCTTTTCGGGCGCGTCCTCTTTCTTATTAAAGATAGTGACTTGCTCCGCGATCATCTCCCAGACAACCCTAGTGTTGCCGTTTTTGTCGGTATACTTACGGCTCTCCAACCTACCCGACAATTCCGCCCTATCGCCTTTGTGGGCGTATTTCACGAGATAGTCGGCAGTCTGCCCGAAGCACGAGAAGTCGATGAAGTCGGTCTCCTTCTCCCCGTTGGCGTTCTTCCGAGATCGGTTGACCGCGATGGTGGAACTCGCCACCGATGTGCCCGACAGGGTTTTCCGCAACTCTGGCTCTTTCGAGAGGTTGCCACTAACAACTAAGATGTTCACGCTTGTTTCTCCTTTCTCTTCGCTTCGTATGCGATTCGGTCTTTGTGCGCCATTTTAAGCGCAAACTTCGCTCCCGATAAACCGACCTCTTTCAACCATTCGGGATCATCGAGGAAAAACCTGCAAAAGAAAGCGTAAGTCTCGTATAACTGCCACACTCTCATTCTGTCCGCCTTGGTCTTAACCTTTTTTATTTGTTTGGTGTAGTAGTCCATTCCGTCCGCGAGGATAAACAAGAGGTCTTTCTGCTCCTCTTCGGTGAGTGGTTGAAAATTAGGCAATGCCGTTTCTTTTATTTCCATTTTATTCTCCTTTCACTTTGATCCTTAATTGGGCTTTGCAGTTTTGCGTCTTGCTATACGCTTCCGCGAGTTCGGGGTGTTCCTTTTTTAATTTCGCGGTGTCGATGACCTTTTTAACGATTGGGGCAACATAGGTGAGTTTGATGTTATCGGTCTCGTAATTGATGATCCCTCGCTCTTCCATCACTCCAATAATGGCTTCGGTCACTTCCCTTTTACGGGCTTCGGCTTCTTCCATATCCCTTTTCGCTTTGGCGATGATCGCTTCCGCTTCTTGGATCGTGGCGAGTGCTTCGTTTGGGATAATCGTAAGGGGCTTATATTCCTTCTTTTCTTGGTAGCAATTAAGCAACTCTTCGATTTCTTCTTTCGGCTTCAAGGGAACGGAAACGATCATCAACTCCCCGTCAACGAAGTGGAACGCTTGGGCGTAGTCCGCCAAACTGCCGTTCAAGTAGTTATAGAGCGACAATTGCCAACTCACCGAGTTCTTGTGCAGGGTCGAGGTGGTCTTGATGTCCGCGATGTAGTTAAAGCCATCGCATTTGAACATAAGGTCGCAAGTGCCAGCGATCAAATCGTTGTTGAGCATAACCTCGGATTTGAAGTCGGTCGCGCCCGATTCCTCTCTCCACTTGATGAAACTATCTAGTTCCTTGGTGAAGCCGACCTTGCCCTCTTTGAGATATTCCTCGATCTCCTTATGAATCAAAGTGCCTTTATCGGCTTTCGCCTTTAAGACTTCATCATTGACCATCGAGTAGTCAGGGGAGATTTTCATCTCTTGCAGAAGGGTGGTGACCGAGACCAACTCCCGATCACCTAAGTAGTATTTGTGCCCTTCTTTATCAAACCTAATTTCTTGCATTGCGCTTCTCCTTCATAGCGATTGCCTGCGCCAAGTCATCATTCGTCAACGCTTCCTTGGTTTTCTTGTAATAGATCGCAAGGTTGTCGAGGGTGATACCCAACTCGGTGCATTTCGCCACAAGACGCGCTTTCTCGCGCAAATCGTCAGCGGACGGGGAATTGGTCGGCTTGCCATCGTCAGAAGCCGTTTCTGGCAAATCTTCGCCAGCATAAATGTATAAACCCAAGCCGTGACGGGCGACCGCCTTAGTCAAGGAACGCTGAATCGCCTTGTTGACATCAAATGATGTGATCCTTTCGAGAGGGATAGACTGATTCTTGTAGTCCATCACGGGCAAGTATTCGATGTATTCCAACCCTTCGATCGTCACCCCCGTCTTGACCCAAGCAGTCTTGCCATCGGTGTGGTAGTTCCAACCGTCTTTGTTCTCGTAGATCGTGTAGGTAGCAAGGGGGTATTTCTTTTTGACTTCCGCCCAAGCCCACGCCCACGAGAGATAGGTGAGGTTGTTCTTCTTCTCGGTGTGCTCATTGACATTGATCTCGTTCAGAGTGTCGAACACGCTTTTAGTTTTTTCCATCTAAGTTCTCCTTAATGATTTTCGCGTCCACTTTCAAGGCGGTGGACAATGCCTTTAGGTGCTTGGGGAAGGGTTTGCTTAACCCCATCTCCCACCGATGTAGTGTGGCTCGGTTGACCCCGATCTTCTGCGCGAGTTCCGCTTGGGAGTAACCCCGAAGCACGCGCCATTCTCTTAAAGCGTTCATTCCGCTCCTTTCCCACTCTGCCTTTACGCGGACTTGTGACCGCCCTTGGTGGCATTAGGAAGGGGCTACTGCCCCAAGATGTCATCGATCTCCGAGACTCGGACGATTTCTTCCGCGCCCATAATCCCGTCCCTTAATCTATCTCTCTCTTTAATGAGTGCTTCCCTTAATGGGGCTAACTCCTCGGTGGCTAAGGCGAAGCGGATTCCATTTACGATCCCTTCGTAGTAGTCCTTGCGTTCCCCCTGCTCGAACTTCTCTTTGGCTTTGGTAACAATATCGGCTAGTTTCATTTGGTTTCTCCTTATTTGATTTTGATAATTCCAAGTCCGTTGCATTTGAAGCAGTATTTAACGCCTTTGGAATCGTGGTAATTAGAAGGTGCGCTATACACACCAGAGCCACCGCACTTTGGGCAAACGCAATGTCCTTCGGGGCAAGTGTCGATCTCGTATTTGTAAAGTCTGGTTTCGATTGCCCCCCTGAACGCTTCCTCGCCATCAACCTCGATGGTTTTTGGGAACTCGGCTTCCGCCTTTTTGATGGCTTCTTCTTCGGTGGGGTAATGATCTTTGGCGCGATATTTCGCCAAAATGCGCGCGCCTTCACTATCGCGGTAGTAAGCGGTCGCTTTGTAACCTAACTCATACATAGCATTTTCTCCTTTGCCTTTCGGCTTACTTAAATTATACACAAATGCAACACGCTTGCAACAAGGAATTAACAAAAATGCAAAAAGAAAAACCGCCCCTTTCGGAGCGATCTTCCTATTCCCTGTTCGCCAACTCTTGCTCTAAGCGGTTGTAGTAAGGGAGAGTGGAATCGTCCAAGTTCTCCCAAACCCTCTCCAACTCGCGCTCGATCCTTTCGATGGACGCGGTTTTGATTTCTTGCTCGGTCATTTTCATTGTTCATACCCCAATCCGATGTAAACTTCCCAACCATCTTTTTTCAGTTCTTTGGCGAGTTTATCTGCGTATTCGCACGCTTCAAAGTAGTTAGTGAAACTTTTATCTAGTTCCCAGCCAAATCCTTTGGTCTTTGATCCGCGTTTTCTTTTCCAGACATTGTATTTTTTCATAGTTTTCTCCTTGTCCTTTTGGACGCTCCCATTATAAAGCCGGTTGCAACATAAATGCAACAAAAAAGTAGCAACAAAATAAAAAGATTTGAAAAACGCTCCACGAAGAAGCGTTACAATTTCATCTGGCGGAACTCGTCCCACCGCCACCGACCCTGCGTGATTCCCTCTCGCGTGGGGTCTTTTTAACTAAAGTAGTAATAAAAGAGATCGCGCAGTTCCACCCCAAGGACATTGGCGAGCAACGGGAGCATTTTCCTACGGGGCGCGACACGCTCCTTCTCCCATCTCCAAACGGTCATCTCGCCAACACCGATGGCTTCCCCCAATTGGCGCATTGAGATTTTCTTATTCTTCCTTGCCCTTCTTAGATACGCCCCGAACTTCATTGATAGCCCTCGCCAATAGCACGAAGAATGCCTCTATATCCTTGTCATCGGACTTTTTAAGGGCGCGAATGATCTCTTTCAATTTTCTCTTGTTCTGCTTGTTCATAAGGCAACTATACATTTTTTGAATAGAAAAAACAAAGGGGGCAAAGGGGTCTATTACAAGTAATAGGGGAGAAAAAGAGTGGTTTTGCGTTGTGTATTAAGTGTGTTATTCTAGAAAAGAAATGGCGAAAGAAAACGATAAACTAAACCGATTAAAGACCGCGTTCTCCCTTGGCGCTCCCTTAAAGACCGCCTTGAACTACGCAGGGGTTTCTTTGTCCGAGTATCGATATTGGGAGAAGGTTGCCAACTCCGTCTCTTATTGCATTGAGAAAGAGGGCGCGAGCAAACTCAAAGGCAAGAAAGATGTTTTGGCGAGGATTAGGAAAGAGACCCACGAGGAAATCGCGGAGCAGGAAGCCCAACCAGACCCCGAATTGGTGGCGCTCTACCTTTCATCGGGCATTTTCAAAAGGGAAGCGAACGAAATCTATAACATCTTCCAAGAGTGCGAGAAAGCCAAGACAAACTCCGTTATCCATCACCTTAAGAGGGTTTCGACCTCGACCAACAACGCGGAGATTTCGGCTTCCGAGTGGTTTTTGGAGCGCACTCTGCCAGACGAGTTCGGCAAGCAACAGGAAGAGAAGCCAACCCCGATCAAGCCCGTGGAGATCAAGTTCGTCAATTCCAAGTCCGAGGAATCTCTTAAACGAATCGAAGCGTTGGAGAAGGAATTGTCGGGAGAGGGCAACAAAGCGTGATTTTGATACCAGAAGCGTTCCGCGAATTGGTGGAAGGCAAGAAGAACGATTACCTCTATTATGGCGGTCGAGTGGGTGGCAAGTCGAAGAACACCGCGATCATCGCAGTCCTTTTAATGCTCCAAAACCCATATCACGATGTCATAGTGGCTAGGGCTTCTTACGGCTCTCTTGGCGATTCTTCCTATGAGGAGTTCGACCAAGCCCTACAGGAGATGGGAGACGATGTTTACAACCTTTTTGTGTTCAAAAAATCCCCATTAAGGATCGAGCGCAAAGACGGGACGGGCAAAATCTACTTCATCGGCTATGGCGGTTCTAATATGTCGAGGACGAAATCCATCAAGCCGAAGCACAAACTTATCTGCGTCATTTGCGAGGAAACCCAAGAGTTAAGGGAAGAGAGAAACCTAGACGAAGCGTTAGCGTCATTTAGGCGTAACTACGGAGAAGGGATTAGGACTATTATTATGGGAAACCCCCAACCCCAAAGCGCCCATTGGTTCAGTCAGTATATCCTCAAAAAGCAAAAAGACCCCGATTGGTTTGTTCGCAGAGTGACCTACCTCGACATTTTGGACTTCGTTAACGATTTCGACCTTCGAGAGATCATCAAGACCAAGATACAGAATGAGCCATTTTATAATTGGTTCTACCTCGGGGATTCCAGTTCGGGTATCGGCTCGGTCTATCCGATGTTCCGCCCCGAAAAGCACATCATCACAAACCTGCAATTCGAGCGAGCGAGGGAGAGATACGGAATCAAGCCCGTTGGAATGGTTATTGGCGGTGATGGAGCGGTCAACCGAGACGCAACCTCATTCGTTCCAATGCTTCTATTGAACAATGGGCAAGCGGTAATCGCCCCCATCTTCTACCACGATCCGAAAGAGAGCGGTCAAATGGGCTACCACCAATTAGTCCAAGACCACGTTTCGCGGTGGCTTGACGAGATATTAAGGCGATACCACCTCATTTCCTGCCGAGAGTATCGGGAACACCCCTATTCAAACCCGTTGCCCGTCTTTATGCGTATCGATTCTGCCGCACCCGATTTGATTCAAGAGTGCCGATTTTTCTTCGGAGACCGCGTTGATGTGAAAGCCATCAAAAAAGGCTCGATTCAGGAAATGGTCGGGGTTTTGCAGTCGGCTATCTCAAATGACAACATCATCGTCATAGATTACGGGGGGTATTATGATTATGTCCGCAACCGATGGATCATAAAGGAAAAGAACATATTGGCGGAGCAACTAGAAGCGTTGGTATGGAACGATAAACAGACGGGCTATGACCCGATCGTGCCCAACGATGTCTCGGACGCGCTCACATATGGCAACTTGTTCTGGTATGGCAACCAAGAGAATATCCAATTCTTCAACCGCCTAAAGGCAAGCGCTATACCAAATTTGCTACTCAATGATATAATCAACAAAGATTAAGGGAAAAAATATGGAATACAACGAGAAAGTGTTTGAAAACTTCAAAAAGGAAAAAAGGGAAGCGGACATCGCTAGGGGGAAACTCTCCGAGGAAGAAAAAGAGGTTATCCGCAAGATTTACGCGGAAGCCAATATGCCGACCGTCCTCAAAAATAAGGAAATCAAGTGCGGAAAAGGCGAACTCGACATTCGCAAACTCAACGAGGACAACCGCGACCAGATGTTCTACCGAGCGGAAATGCTCTCGGTCTCTTATTTGAAGAAAATCCTAGACGGGCAAACCGACCTAATGCGCCTTTTGTGCGTTTTGCTTATGAAAATGGGCGTTGAAAACATCACGGAAGCCATTGAGGACACGATCGATAAACTTAATAAGGAGACCAAGCAATGAGCGATACCCCCCTCTCGACCCCTCTCTCCGACCTTTTGGGCGTAAAGCCGATGAATGGTCTCGTGGGGGCGGTCAACCAAACCTATTCCTACGCTTCCAACTCCATCTTCGGGGCAATGCTCCCTCATTATGTTAGGGATTACTATTACCGCGCCATTCGCCCTGCCTGCCAATGGATTGACGGCTATGTTCCAGCGATCCACACCGCGCAAACGGGGATTATCTCAACGAGGATCGCAGGGCGGTTGCTCACGGGATTAACCAAGCAGATTTGCGGTGAGCGCCTTATCTTTAAACGCGCGTCAAAAGAAGCAAACTACGATACGGTCAAGTTCGTTTCCAAATGGGCAGAGGACAACAACGCGATGAAAGCGGTCTATGCGAGTATCGGCTTCGCTTTAGGTGTCGGCACTTCCTGCATTAAGATCAACAAAAGGGCGAATGGGGAACTTTGGCTTGAAGCGGTGCGCTTCGACAATTGCTTCTTCGATTCCTCTTTCAGCGGTGAGGTGAGCGAAGCGACTTTCTTTCTGCAATCCTACATCAACACCACGAAGGACGATGGTGACCGCCACTATGTCCTAGTCGAAAAGCGCTACTACGAAACCGAGAAGGTCGGCAAAATCGAAGCCCAGCCCGATGGCACTTTCAAAGAGGTCAAAAAGAAGTTTGAAAAGACCCCGATGGTTGTTTACAAATGCTATTGGTGCAAGGGGTCTACCTTAACGAATCTCTCCCAAGCCGAAACGCAGTCGGTTTCTTGGAAGCAACTACCCGACAAAGTGAGAAAGATGATCCACGAGGACTACTCCGCCCTCATTTTGGACAATCCGCAGAAACTCGGCTTAGCCAACTTGGGCGTTGAAATTATGAGGAACGGGGAGTGCGATTTATGCGTTCCCACGGGCACTACCTTTGGCGAGGGGCTTATCATCGGAATCCAAAACGATCTCTTGGACTACGAAATCGCTTCTTCCTATTTATTGAGGGACGCTTATAACGGCAAAGGGACGGTTTATGTTCCCAAGCAGTTAAACATCAACGATTACTCTCCTATGGGTATGCCCCAAGATGTGCCTTTGTCTGGCTTTGGGGAAAGCAAGGTCGAGATGGTCAAAGGCGTTTCGCCCGATGAACAGAAGATTATGGTCGAGCAGTTCCAAGTCCGCGTCCAAGAATGGCAGACGATGAAGGACAACGCCTTAAGGAACATCGCAGGCAAATGGGGAATGGCTGGCAAAGTCCTTTCCTCTTACTTAGCCGTTTCGAGCGTTACCGCCACGCAGGTGGATTCCGAGGACGATATGTCCATTGCGTTCATTTCTCATACAAGAAGTTATTTCAAGCACCCATTGGACAAGATTTTCGAGACCGTCCTCAATTACTATGGCAAGCCCAACGATGTGTCCGTTGGCTTCGCTTCCCCCTCTCTCGTGAACAAAGATAGAATCTTGCAAAGGGTCACCGCCCAATTAGAAGCAGGATTAACCACCATCGAGGACGCGGTGAGGGAACTCAACCCCGACTTGGACGAAGAGGATTTGCAAGCCAAAATCGACACCGCCAAGAAAACGCGCGAAGAGATGATGTTGCAAGCCCAAACCGAGTTCAACCAAGAGGGGAGTTTTGAATGACGGGGAAAACCCTCTCAACCGATAGCCGTTACCAATCGACCTTTATGCCCATCTTCGAGAAAGCGGAGACGAGGATTAAGTTATTGATCGTGACGGCTCTTTTGCTTATGTGGAGCGAGACCTACCTAAGAGCGCGGATCATCAAGGAAATCAACGAGGTTGAGAAGAGAATCGGCAAAGACAAAGCCGACTATATCAACGGGCTAAGGTTCTCCGCGAATCGCTTTATCCTTCTGTTCTACAATCCCCAAGTAAAATCGTTCCAAACGCAAAAGAAGGAATTGGCGGAGTTCGGCATTAAAGTAAAGACCCCGAATGAGTTAATCAACCTCTCCAAGAAGAAACTGCCCCATTCCTATTCCGAAGCCGAGAAAATGTGGAAGGAAGCGAAAGGGAGCGTGAGGGTGCAGGACTACTCCAAGCAATTGAAAAAGAAGATGTCGCAACTCGCCCAAACCCCAGCGGTCACCCACGAGAAGGGGAAGAAGCCCATCTCTTTGTGGCAAAAGGCGGAGTTAGATGTCCGCTATGAACACCAAATGGATATGCTCGAAAAAGCGAAGAAAGAGGGCGATTTGTATTGGCTCTCCAGCCACCCAGACGCGTCTCGCAGGTGCGCTCGCTGGCAGGGGAAATTAGTCTCTTTGACCGAACACGCCATCAACCCCCAAATGCAAGTTAGGAAAGAGGGGCGTTTTTGGGTCTACTCTCTTCCCGACATAATGGCGAAGAAGGACAAATACGGCTATAACAACAACATTATTTGCGGTTTCAATTGCCGTCACCATCTAATTAAATACGATGGGCAACTCCCCCCGAAGCACTATGACGCGGAAGATGTGAAGAAACAACGCGAGATCGAGCAGAACATCAGGGCAATGGAAAGGGCGATTAGGAACAAGAAACAAGACCTCAAAATGCTCCTAGTTCAGAACAACGGAAAAAAAGATATTTCCAAAATGAAGAAAGAAATAGATAATATGATTACAAAGTATAAGTCCTACTGCGAAGCAAACGGCTATGCGTGGGAGCAATACAGAATCGAGGTATAAAATGGCAAGTTTCAAAGCGTTTATGGAAGATTTAGAAAAAGGCGCAAAAAATGATGTTCCAATGAGAAAGGGTGGTTTTAGGTCTAGTGGCGAAATCTTAGTCAAAGACCGTCTTAAGAACTCTATGATGGGAAACCCCCGTTATAGACTTGTCATCAAAGATATGGATTCTGGCGAAATCTATGAAGGGAAAACCGTTCCGAATGGAGCGATTGGCTATGAACTTCCTTGGAGCGATAAACTCGGTAAGATTAGGGTTTCCGCTCATAGAACTCCGAAAGGCGAATTGGTATTCGATAACGGAGAGTATTTTTCCGAAGATTAAATAAAGGAGCAAAAAATGGCAGACTTCAATCAATTCATCAAAGGGTTTGAAGAAAAGAAACCCGAAACCAAAATGGAGCAACCAAAGCCCACCAATCCGAAAGTCGAGCCGAAACCCGTTGAGCCGAATTTTGACGATATTATCCAAAAGCATTTTGGGGCTGGCTTCAAAAAGAGTTCCTATGACCCCCATACTTGGGAAAGCGAAGATGGCGAAGAGTATTGGGTCGGAACTGATCGTGAAGCAACTTTAGCAACGAGAGAGGATATTAAAAGTTATTATAATGATGAAGGTATCCAAGGCTTCACTCCCGACTTCCAAGAATGGGCGTTGACTAACGCAGTAGATCATAACTTCCTTAAACAAGTTCAAGATGAAGAGGTCGAGTATTACAAAGGGGAAGGGGAAGAAGAAAATGCTCAATATCTCGAAAAAATGGACACATACGATTTTCTTGAATATCTCAAAGATAATCTTGGCGAAGAGTATGTTTCCGACCTCATTAAAAAGAATAACGCCATTGATGTTGACGCGTTAGCGGACGAAGCAATCTCTTGGGACGGGCGCGGACACTTCCTCTCTGGCTACGATGGGAAAGAAATCGAACTCCCCAACGGATTGTTCGCTTATAGGAGAAACTGATGGCGGACTTCAAAGACTTTATCAAGGGGTTTGCAACAACCGCTTTAGCGAACAAAGGTTTCGATTTTCGCGGTATGCTCGGCAATAAAGATAAGAAACCCAAAAAACTAGACCAGAATATCGAGAAAGCGCGTAAACTCGTTGATCTTGGCGAAGAGCCATTTGGAACTCACAAGTTCTTCTACGAGAAAGACGGGAAATTCTACTCCTCTGGTTTCTCCCAAGAGGACGAGGAAGTTTCGCCAAATGAGATGGCGAAAGCGTATGACGAGTATATCGCCAAAAACAAATAAACTTGCGATGGGCTAGCCGTTCTCGGATTGCTAGCCTTTTTCTTTTGCGCTATAATCTCCCCGATCGCCACCCGTGAGGTTGACTTGCCCGTGGCGAGCACCGATAATAATTACGCCCCCTCTCCTTTCTCATAGCACGGGGGCAACCTCGTGGACTTCCCCCACGGGGTTAAATCGATTTCTGCACGCAGAGTGTTCTCCTAACGGGAAGCCGTCCTCTCAATCGGGGGCGGTTTTCTTTTGTGCATTGTGCCCAACAAATTGTTGTGCATTGTGCCCAAAATGGATATTCTAGTAATAGTCAAATAGGCAAAGGGCGGTCACCGCAATAGCCGAACAACAACTTTGACACCCGAAGTTTTGAAAGAAAGGAAAGATAATGGATTTACTCGAAAAACTCACTTTGATTCTTTCCAAGAAAGGCGTTGACGAAGAGATCATCAAAGAATCTCTAGCGGAATTGGGCGAAGGTGAAGAGCCGAAACCCACGGAAGCCGACCCTGCCAAGGAAGAAAACCCCGTTGAGCCAAAGGAAACGCAGGCGGAAGCCCAAGGCGCAGAGCCAGAGGACAAGCCGACCGAAAAAGACGCCCCTGCCCCAACGGAAGCCCCAGCGGAAGATGTTGTCCCCGTTGAGGAAGCCAACAAAGCCATCGAGGGCGCGGTTGCGGAAGCGACCCAAGAAGCGCAAGCCGAAAACGAAGCGCTCAAAGCCCAAGTGGACGAATTAGGCAAAACCATCGAAGCCGTCTTGAAGCGGTGCGAATCTCTCGAAGAAGCACTCAAAAAGGCTGGCGTTCTCGATGGAGACCCCAAAGACTTCTATGGGGTTGATAAAGCCACCGCCCCCTCTAGAGACGGTGACGAGAGCGACCTTGGATCGTTCTTAAGTGAAGTCAATTCTAGACGATAATCGAAAGGAAATTAAAAAATGTCTGTTGAATTAATCAGCAAAATCATCGCAACTCCTAATGCGAACACCATCAATGGCGTTTTTGCCCAGCGCAAACTTGCCGAAGCGATCTTGAAGAATATGTATCAGGGTCTCGTTGAGAAAGGCGGTCGCGGTATCAATGACAATTGGGTCTCCGAAGAGGACGCTCAATCCAAATCGCAGGTTATGGTCAATCGTATCCTTCCTGTGAAAATGCAACCCCGTGCCCACGGCACTAACAAGAATGGTGGCTCTTTCTCCGACAACCAGCACTACACCCAGACCGAGACGGTCGCTATTGACCTTCTCACTTGGATGGACGATCCCATCATCATTCCGCGTGCCCGTCAGGATATGATCCCGACCGACCTCACTGCGGAACACATCGACAATTGGTCTAACCGCTTGGCGACCGTTGTCAATGGCGCGACCACCGCTTCCCACCTCGTTGAAGTCTACCTCGCTGGTATCGCTGGCAAAGCGACCAACCACGTCGAAATCTCTTCGAGCGATGTCACCAACAAACTCGTTCTCCAGCGCTTCATCGAAGCGAACACCCTCTTGGACGAAGGTGACGATGAACACGATATTGACCTCTTCCCGAATGACAACCGCGTTGCCGTTTTCAAGGTTGCGTATCGCCCGACCCTCAAAGGCGCTGGCGTTCTCGTCCTTGGTGGCGCGAATGACGCGTATGAAATTCTCCGCAAAGGCGGTATCGACAAAGAAGGCGAAATCCGCAAGAGCGAAGATGGCTACATCGGTGAGATCGATGGCGTTCCTTGCCACATCATCTCCAACGAATCGCTCGGTCACGCTGCCGACTTCCTCGGCTTGCCGACCAAAGAGTTCCGTGCTAGTGGCTCTCCGTTCATCGGCTACCTTACCTCTGGCTATGCCAACGCTCGTGGCGTTTCCTCTGCCGAAAGGGTCAAGGTTGTTGATTCGGTCGCTGGGCAGGGCGTTGTTCTCCAGCCGTATGTCAAGATGGGCGCAAAAACCTTCTACCAGAAGGGCGTTGTTACCCTCGGCACTGCCGAATTTAACCCCCTTAAAGACCTCGCTACCATCTTCACCTCTGGCGTGACTTGGCAGGCGAAAGCGTCTGGCTCTCGTCTCTATGGCACGGGCGCGACTTGGACTGGTCCGAGCGCTTCCGCGTTCACCGTCTCGAACTTGAAGTGCCTTGACGATTCCAACACCGACCACCTCGTTGGCGCGAAGTATGTCATCACCCCTTCCAAGATCGATACGGTCGCTGGCTTCATCACCGCCTACAACGCGGTCGGTGCGGTCAAAGGCTCGGTCACCATTGGCACTGAAGTCGGCTCTCTCACCATTACCGACACCTATTGGGTCAATGTCCTTGCCATTGCCGATGATGGCACGGTCACCATCGTCTCCAAGCAGTATAACGCCTAATAGCGAAATACTAGGGCGCTCCGAAAGGGGCGCTCTTTTCTATTACCTCGTTTCGTGTTACCCTTTTATTAGTATGAAAAACCTAAAAGTCATTAAACCCGAATCGGATAGCAACCTCGAATGGGACGGAAAAAGATATGTTCTCAAAATGTCCTATTTCAAAGACGAGTTTGGAAGCAACTTCCGCGATGATGGAGTTCTCTTGAAACGCCTAAAGCAAAATTCCCGAAAAATCTACAACTTCATTCGTTACCGCTCTTACTCTCAAAATTGGGAAGTGGTCGAGTTTATGTTAAACCACACCCAAGAGGGAAAGGACTTCTTGTTAGAGGTCTTATCCGTCCAAATGGAAGCCGACAACCAAACGGGGTATAACGATTTGTCAAATGCCCCAGCGGTCAATGTGGCGAATGGGCAAGTGCTAGACAGGAATCAACTGATCGCCAACCAATTGTGCGTGGACGCGGAGCAAATCATCGATTCCTCTTCCACCTATTTTGGCGTGCCGATTTGTTGCGCCACTTGCTATCCGTGGAACTACTTTTTATGGGTGAGGGGTAATAAATGATCGTTTCCCGTGGCGAGACATACCAACTTAAGGTCTATCCGCGCAAAGAGGATTCCCCCTACGAATACGAGGGCACTCCGTATGTCTTTTACGGCAGACCTGCTTCCCAGATGGAGAAAAAGAACTACCGAATCCAGCAAGGGGTTGGGGGGAACTCCGATGGCGTTTTCATTTACGCGACCAATATGCCATCTTCGGTCAAAATCGGTGACAAGGTGGAATTTATGGGGAAGCATTGGACGATTCAATCCATCGGCTTCTATTTCGATTCTTCGTTGATCGTGAACGCTGGCATTATGTCGGACAAATATATCGAAGAACGCTCTCCGAAGGGGGTGTCCTTGCAATGATTATGATCGAATGGGACGGGGACGAACTCCTCTACCAGATTAAAAAAGCGTCTTGGTTTCCCTATAAGACAGGGCGGTTGAAGGACAACGCGACTTCGGGAATGATGTATAACCTTCGCACTTATAGGATTCACTTTTCGGGTGCGGTCGCTCCTTATGTTCAGTATCTCGAAGAGGGAACGAATCCACACAATATCCCTAGGGCGTTTGGGAGACCTCTCCCCTTCGGCACTTCGGGGCGTTTCAATGGTATGTTCCACCCGGGCTCTACGAAGCACAAGGGCTTCATCTCGGAGAAAGCGGTCGGGGCGATTCTCGACTACTTCTGCACCAAATATAACGGAGAGGTATTATGAACTTAGAG
>JAEIGA010007984.1_pt1 | contig 16047 bp, 31 predicted proteins | sample 9270691 | NCBI WGS metagenome assembly JAEIGA01 (sample SAMN17057246, study PRJNA624740) | gut metagenome | biome: biome; isolation source: fecal sample | host: Bos grunniens | place: China: Xizang | collected 2019
ACGCATTCCAGTAATTGATGTCGGCATTAATTTTGATGAAAATGGTAAGTTGGTGGGAGACTGCTTTAATACGGTAGGCAGAGATGTAAGTCCAGTGCCGGGTGGCGTGGGCCTACTTACAAGATTGGCACTATTGGAGAATGTGGTGGCGGCAGCTTTTGGGAGATAAAATATGAAAAGATGTATTGATTGTGATGCTTGCCGAAAAGGTTGGTTTTCTTCAAAGCCTGATAAATATGTTTGTATTGGAGTGGCAGAGCCATTTATAATTGATGATATTTATGATAAATGTAAGATATATAATGATGACAATGTAAAAGATAATTTATATATTGATTATAGAGATGATAAAATGGTTGTAATGAGAATGGTAGGTTGTGATATTTATGTGGTAAAAGAAATTAAAGGAAGCGCGGCATATAAATTATATTATAAATTAATTAAAAGGTAATAATATGGAATTAATAAAATTGGGAGACGGCATTGAGACTACTGAATGCGAATGCCCTAATTGTAAATCAATTTTTTCATATACAAAATATGATATATGGATTGATAGCGCATATGATTATTTTAAATCGGCATATAAGAATTATAATTATGTCAGTTGCCCAGTCTGCAATGAGACAATTACAATTGATATTACATTTAATGAATATTAAGAAAGGCATTTCGGCAATGGGTATAAGTTATGAGATTTTGAAGCGTGGAGTTGAGTTTAGAGAGTGGGCAATGCGGAACGGCATAAGAAACCCCATTCGAGCTTCTTTGGACTTGATTGAGATAGATGAAAATGGTGTAACTAATATTGAGATTGAAGAAGACGAAAACGGCAATATTAGAGTGGTGAAGAACCCTTTGGAACCTTCTGATGAGGAGATAAGAAAGTGGTTAGAGATGAAGGCGGAGTTCTATGGGAAAGATTAGTGAAATTGCTATAATTGGTGTTGTTGCGGCAGGACTTCTAACTTGGACGTATTGTGAATATGAGGGCACAGAATATGGGTGTAATAAGTGCGGCGAAAGGTATAAGCCGACTTTAGGGCAGTGGATAAATGCGGTCCATTTCCCCAGCCGCAGATATATGAAGTGCCCTAAATGTGGAGAGAGAAGCTGGCATAAGAGAATTCGAATACCTTAGTGATTTGGACTGTTGGATTTTGTAAAAGGGGTGGGGGGTAGATGGGACCCATTTCTAAAATTTTCCCGAAATATGAGGGGGTGGGATAGAAGTAAGAAGCTTGAAGATAACGCTCCGTCTTTTGAAAATGAAAACAATACTTCGTCTTTTGAAAATGAAAATTGATTTCAAGATATTCGTAATTCTGAATTGAAAATTGACTTAGAGAAATCTCTAATTTCCGTGATTTCAAATTGAAAATTGATTTAGTAATATTCGTGATTTCAAATTGAAAATTGACTTAGAGATTGTAGTGTCCAGACAAAAAGATTTTAATGATTTAAAAAATTTTTTTTCCCAAAATACACCGGGGGGTACCTGAGAAAATATACAAAGTCTATTGTCCGCTTCTCCAAGAGGCAGACACACTGCCAATCAACCACCCCCTAACAAATACGTGTAAATGCTCGGCTCGCACACGGACGCTGCGAGCCGTATTTCGCACTAATTGGGTCATTCAGTAAATCGGCTGAATAAGGCCGATCGTTGACACGATCAACGATTTTCCCTTAATTGCCTGATGTAGTAAACTTGCTGATTAGGAAAGCCTCTTCAGACTGCACACTGCACTGCGTTAAAGCGGTGAAGCGGCACGTGGATTGTTAAAAAATTAACAGTCTAATTTGCTTGATCAATCAAATAGTTGTATTGCCCAACGACTTTACTGCGGTGAAGTGGTCCAGTAGTAAAGCACGCTAATCTGCCGATTTGCCTCTTCAGGTGATTAGCAAAAAATAAAAAAAATATTTTTATTTACCTCTTGACTGCGGCGGGGCGGTGTGGTACAATGGAAGTGGCGGGCTCATGGTAGTTGTAGTGTTCAATCATTGGTGGTGGCAAGCATCATGTATACAGAATACTTAAAAAAAGTTGTTGACAAGGGCGTTGTTGTAGTGTATCATTAGAGTAGATAAAGGAACACAACAACAAAGGAGAAGAAAGACAATGACAAAGAAAGTAAAGATGGTATGCTTCGACATGGATGGAACAATTGCTGACCTCTACAATGTAGACAACTGGCTCACAATGTTAAGAGCCGAAGACCCTACACCTTACAGAGTAGCAGACCCCATGTGGAACATGTTAGAACTGATTGATGTGTGCGACAGACTTAGAGAAAGTGGCATCGAAGTAAGGGTAATAACTTGGCTCTCTAAGGATAGTAGCGAGGACTACAAGAAAGCAACACGCAAGGCAAAGGCTGAATGGCTTGAAGCAGTAGGCTTAACAGTAGACCACTTCCACGCAGTACAGTATGGAGCAACAAAGGCTGATAGCATCAGAAGATACCTTGGAGCAGACGAAACAGCGATACTGATAGATGACAACGAGAACGTAAGAAAAGGTTGGAGAGTAGGGGAAACAATCGACCCAACAACAACAGACATTATTAAAGCATTAAGAAATCTCCTGTAAAACAGGAGATTTTTTTATACCTCTCTCATGCGGTACGAGAAATGACACACACGGCAACGTGTGAGTGTGTATTAAAATAAATACATTGACAATTAAATTAATAAATGTTATTATAATTATAGAAAAAGGAAGTAAAAAACAACGAAAAAGATTTAAAAAAAAGTGTTGACAGCCTCTTCAGTAGATGCTATAATAAAGACAACAAAAGGGAACAACAACAAAACAAAGGAGCAAAACAATGATGTATTCAGTAGAAAATAATTTATTCAGACTCAATGGTAAAGGCTACTACACAGCAGATTATTTAGAAGTAAATAACATTCCAAAGCCAGTCAAAATCTTTGGTAGAAAAAATAAAGAAATGGTTAAAACTCCAGCATCAACAGTAAGCTACATTGGAGCAGACAAGGTTTCAGTGGTAAACACAAGCAAGGGCGTTACTTCAATCTACATGTACGGAGAAAAAAATTTCTTCTACTCTGAAGAGGAAAGAGATGCCTACAGAGAAGAACAGAAAATCTTTAGAGCAGAACAGAAGAAAAAAAATGACGTGATAAAGAGCATTACAGAAAAACTCAAAGAAATGAGTCAAGAAGAATTAGAAAAATTATTAAAAGAATTATAAAAAAAAGGGGTTGACAAAGTCAGCCCCTTAGCTTATAATAAAGATAAGAAAGAGAGGTAAACAAAATGGCTAAAATCTTTAAATACGAACACGAGGGAAGAGAATTTAGAGCATTTGTAAAACGCAATTGTTATGATAAGGATTTAATAATAATTGATATTGAAGAATATCACCCAGAGAGAAAAATTATGAAATGGATACAACTTAAAAAGAGTGCTTTCTTCTTAAAAGATTATGAAACAATTGAAGATGGCATCAAGGCAATGACTACTATCGCAATTCTTAAAGAGAAGATGGAGCAAGAGCGAGAAAAAAAATGGCAAGAATTTTGTAAAAGTTGTTGACAATCTTTTCAGCAGATGCTATAATAAAGACAAGATAAAGGTAAACAAACCAAGAGAGAAAGGAAAACAAAATGACAAACTACACAATCAGAAAAGAATGGTTCGAGGATATCAAAGACAGAGTAGAACACGCAAACGAATACGAATACAATAACATGGTTGAAGTTGATGTAAATGAAGAGCAGTTCATTGAAGTAAGCAAGGAAATGGGTTGGATGTAAAAGTCCAACCTTTTTTTAGTGTCGCGGCATTCAGTAGGCTCGGGTGGGGTCCGAAAAATTATAGCACAGACCCTCAGCACTTGTCAAGAGAAAAATGCGAAAAAAATTAAGAAAAATTAAATGTCCCAAAATTAAAAAAAAGTATTGACAATAAATAAATAATAGTGTATTATAATTATAGAAAGATAAAGAAAACAAAACAACAAAGGAGAGCAAACATGGCAAAGTTAAGAATTGAAGGCGGAAACAGTGACGGTATGGTATTCGAACTCAAAAGCGTATTAGATGCTGATGATGTAGTAATAGAACACCCCGACGGAATGTTTTACTGGATAACAACAGATGACATGGTATGGCACGAATACTTCTAAAAAAATAAAAAAAATGCTGAAGAGGGGTTGACAATCTCTTCAATATGGTATATAATAAAGACAACAAAAGGGAAAACAACACAAAGGAGAAAAGAAAATGACAATCGCAACATTAGAAATTATAACAGCAATCGTAACTCCAATAGTAAGCCTCAGTGGTATCTATGCCGGTGCTAAACTCAATAAGCCGATGATGATAATTGGTAATGCAGCATTAGCACTCTTAACTGCTGTATTATTAAGAGCCATCTAATATATGGCTCTTAACCTAACACAAGTAAGACACATATTAACATATAGAGTTTTGTTTTTCTTTCTTTTGTGGCTCGTGAGTTCGCCCTCTTCAGACAAGAGGGCGAGACAAGCGAGTTATAGAGAAGAAAATCAATCACAACTACAAGGAAAAAATCATGAAGAAAAAATTAGAAGACTGGTTCTACTGGAACGGCACAAGATGGATGTTAATTCTTTATGTAATTCTTGCTATGGCTATCAGCTTATGGCTTCCAGATTGGTTAATTTTACCACTCATGGTATCTTTAATACCTTATTTTAAATGGCTGAGATATTATGAAAATAAAAACGATAAAAAGTGAAAAAGGGGCTTGACAAGCCCCCCATTCTATACTATAATGAAGATACAAAAGGGAATGGAAAGGAAAGGTAAAGAATGGTTACAGTATACGCAGAAAACTTAAAAGATGGAACAATCATTGAGCTGGGTGAGTTCAGCACAAGAGAAGAAGCAGAATGGAATATTGAAAATAATCTTGATTACGATGAAGAAGACATTATAGAAGACTGGAACATTTTTACAATTGAAGAGTTTGAAATGAATGACTTCGACGAAATGGGTTTTGACCCATACGCGGGATGTTATACGGAGGATTGTTAGCATGAAAAAAATAAAGATTTTAGAATTATATAGTGAAAATTTATATTAAAGAGGCTTGACAAGCCTCTTGTTTTATATTATAATAAAGACAACAAAAGGGAGTTAAAGCAAAGAAAGGAAAAACAAATGCCTATAACAGAAATCAAAGTAATTACAAGCGAAGGAAAGCACACAGAAAGATATGAAAATATCTTGGAAATGTTTGACAGAATGGTTGAAGTTCAATTAAATAATAAAGTTAAAAGCTTTGAAGTAATTAAAGTTGATGGGTCAGAAAGACTTTACTATGAAGTAATAGGAGAAAATCCTTGGGTATCTCCCGAATTACCAGTGTTATTAACAGACGCAATTTTAGATTAAGGGTTGACACGCTCAACTCTTAATGCTATAATAAAGACAACAAAAGGGGAAACAAAGAAAGGAAAAATTATGAAATACTTAATAGTTGAATGTCAAGAGCTTGGAGACCAGTTCGAATGTGATGCTGATAGAACTCCATTATTCGTAGTAGATAATTTTGATGATTTTAACTGTCGTGGCTATGAAATTTATGAAATTAAAGAAGATGGTATACTTGAATTAATAAAAGAATATTTTGAATAAAAAGGGGGGTTGACAACCTCAACCCCTCATGATATAATAAAGACAAGAAAAGGGAAATGCCTTTTCTGAAAGAAGTTGAGATAAGAAATTACTGACAAGTCAAGTAAAAGGGTTCGAGCCCCTCAGAGGACGCTCTGAAAAATCTCAACTTTTTTCAAAAAAGGTATTGACAAATCTAAAATCAACTGACATAATAAAGACAAGATAAAGGCAAACCAATCACATAAAACCTCCTAAAAAAAATGTGATAGAAAATACACCTTAAAAAACCTCTCATTTGGCTTTCTCGGGGATTTGAGCCAACTCAATCAAGTCCCACCCCACTGTTGATTATGTTGTTTTGATTAAACTCCTTTCGAAAAATCGCTCACCCACTTCTCCTTGGGTTGAGCGATTTTTCTTTTCAATTTTTTTTCATTTTTCCTCTTGACAAATCCCATAATGTGTGGTATGATGCCCGCCCGCGCACGGCCCGGCCTGCGCGGTTTTTCAGTATAGCATAGGTGCCAGCATTTTGTCAAGCCTTTTTTTCAGATTTTTAAAAAAAATACAATCTCCCGAAATAGTTGACTGCGCCAATAGTTGATCGGATCAACGATACGTAAAATGGCACACACGGGGGCGTGTTCGCTTTACTACATTAAAGTGGTAAAGAGGTCCGTAGATTGTTAAAAAATTAACAGTCTAATTGTCTGGATCAACTGTTGGTGTGTCCAATAGTAGGACAGATCAATTAAATCACTAATTGCCGAATTAGGTAAATTGACCGATTAGCGGCACGTGGATTGTTAAAAATTTCACACACCTGATACACCTTTAACAATTTAATTGGCACACTCAACGAGATTGTTAAAAAAATATTTATTGAAAAATATAAAAGTGGTGATTGACAATGTGAAGATGCCATGTTATTATATAATTACCCCAAGGGGGCAAGGTAAAAGCGAACAAAAGAAAGGAACAAAGAAAAATGGCAAAGATTGACAGACGTAGACACTACATTATGGTATTAGACACAGAAACGTGCAACACGTTCAGAGATGCAAAGGGCAATCTCAATACATCAAATGCTCTTGTATATGATATCGGATGGGCGGTAGTTGATAAGCACGGCAACGTATATGAAACAGCAAGCTACATCAATTTTGATGTGTTCTATGGTGAAAGCGAACTGATGAAGTCAGCATACTATGCCAACAAAATTGAAACTTACATCGCAGACATTGATGCTGGCACAAGAATTGTAGCCAACACATACACAATCAGAAAGGCATTAGTTGACACATTAGAAAAATATGACATCAAAGAAGTGGCATGTCATAATGCGAGATTTGACAAAGACGTTCTTAATAGCACAATCAGATGGGAAACAAAAAGCAAATACAGAACATTTTTTCCACGCTATATTGAAATTTGGGATACCATGAAGATGGCAAGAGATGTAATTCTGAAAATGCCAACATACAGAAGATTTTGTGAAGAGAATGATTTACTTACAAAAACTGGTAGATTGTCGGCATCGGCTGAATGTCTTTACAAGTTCATTATCAACGATGTAGATTTTGAAGAGTCGCACACAGGTCTTGAAGATGTAATGATTGAAAAAGATATACTTGCCTATTGTTTCAGACAGCACAAGGCAATGAGAAAAAGATTATACGATAAGCCATTTACAGAGCCATACAAAGACCCGTTCCAGTGGGTAAAGCATCTTTACTAAAAAAGATAAAAAAAGTTAGAAAAGGGGGTTGACAACCTCGACCCCCAATGCTATAATAAGGTATCAAATAAATCAAATAAACATTTTAAATCAAGAAAGGATTGGTAAAAATTATGTCAAAGAAGATTACAAAGAGAGAAAAGTTTGAAATGCTCAGAAACATTCCAGCAGTAGCACAGAACGAAATGCTCGTTGAGTTCATCAACAAGGAACTTGAACTGCTCAACAGAAAGAACTCAGGCGATAAAAAGCCAACAGCACAGCAGTTAATCAACGCATCACTCAAAGATGCTATCATGAACACACTTGTTGAAAATGGCGGTATGATGACAATTACTGACATTCAGAAAGCAACTGTCGAACTCGCTGACCTCTCAAATCAGAGAATATCAGCACTCGTTAGACAGTTAAAGGATGAAGTTAAGGTTGAGAGAATTGAAGAAAAAAGAAAGGCTTATTTCAAGGCTCTCTAATTTAAGCGGGGGGATTATTCCCCCCTTGTCCAATAGATAAGAGGTAGTAAAAATGAATAAACAGATTAAAGCCTTGGAAAAATTAGGTCTGACTGCCGAAGAAATTGCCGAAGTACTTGCCGATGACAAGAGAATTGACAAGGGCGAAAAATTATTCGAATTGTCTGCCGAACAAGAAAAAGCAAGCAAAGAGGCTCGAAAAGCCGACCGCAAGCCAACCACATACAAGTTTGATAAAAAGGAAAAGAAAGTTGATAATGCTAAAAGATTTTTAATTCAATTATTGGTAAGTTCAATGGAAAATGCTGACATTACAAATATTACCATTGAGAACCCCGAACGAGAATTGATTTTCTATTATGAAAATAAAAAATATAAATTAGTATTATCAGCACCAAGAAGTTAATTATTAGCACCACCAATAATTGGTGGTGCTAATAATTTTATTTTCAAATAATTGATCGGCTCAATAATTTCATTTGATAATCAAATAATTGATTAGATCAATTAAAATTGTATTAAAAAAAATACTTGACAGCCGCTTGCCGCTGTGGTATAATTGAGCCGGCCCTTGGCGCCCGCGCGGGCCGGAATTTTCATTATAACAGACCTTCGGCAATTTGTCAAGAGAAAATTGTAATTTTTTTCCGACATTTATTTTTCCCAAAATGCTTGACAGACCGCAATCCATACGCTATAATACTGGTAGATGGTAAGCCAATGGGATGCTTACCCAAGCCGATAACAGCTCTTGAAAGAGTGCGGGGGTCGGACCCGCAAAAGAAAGGAAAAGGTAAAAAATGTATAAGTTAATCGTAAAGACAGAAAATGGCACACACTCACACTTATTAGATACTCTTGGACTGGCTCTTGATTTATTCTTTGACTACAAGAACACATTAATCAGTTCTTCATATTTAGAACTGGAAATCATGCATTGTATTCACGGCAATTTACTCGCCACTTACGAACACGGCAAGAATAGATTATTCGGCTTTGATTTTGATGAAAACATTTGGCTTGATGATGAAGCCTTTAATTTAATCGCTGAATTTTAGAAAAAGGGGTTGACAATTTCAACCCCTTATTATATAATAAAGATAACAAAAGGGAAAGCAAAAGAAAGGAAAAGGAAAAATGTATACAACATTATTTATTATTTACAGTTTATTTTTTACAATAACAGCGGGGGCGTTTTTCGCATTAATTTATAATTGTAATAGTTCTCGCAAAGGAATGTCAAAGAAAATCATTTCAATCATAATAATGCTATTAGTTGGCTGTCTGATTGGTGGAGTTCTTACACTTGAAACCGCAATTGAAGATAATATTTGGAATGATGGCATCCACACTGAATGTGGTGGAAATTGGGAGTTGTTTGACATAGAAAGAACAAAAGGCGGGCATGATTTATTCTATTATAAATGTGATAAATGTGATTATACAGTAAGATTAAGTGCTTATTATTAATAAAAAAGGGGTTGACAATCTCAACCCCCTATACTATAATATAATTACAAAAGGGGAGCAAAAGAAAGGAAAAATAAAATGTTAAAAACTTACATCACAACTTATGAATTTTTTATCGATGAAAAAAGAATTAAATCAATCTCAACTTCTAAATATTTAGAAGAAGAGCATGAGCCAAAAGCAGAAATGATTGGCGGTAATACATTTGCAAGCCTTTGGGAAAAAATGAAAGATAAAGAATATCATCCATTTATCCCAGCAAACCGTTGGGAAAGAGCCTTTTGGAGCAAGAAAAGAAGAATTGAATTTTTTGAAAAAGGTGTAAAAACTTGGAAAGATAATGGAGAATTGAGACAGTGGGCGATAGTTCTTACAGAGAGAGAAGTGCCAGCAACATTCTCTGAAATACTCCACAATAACAGCGAATTAGTTACACAGTATCTCATTGAAAATGGTCTTGAAATCGTAAATAAAAAAGATGCTTAACCGCATCTTTTTTAATTTTCTTATTGACAATATTTAAAAATAATGATATTATAAATATAACAAAAGGGAAAAGAAAGGCAAGGTAAAAAATGGATACAAAACTTTTATTAACATTTATTATTCTCAACATTGTAAACGTAATCATTCAGACGGTTAAATCACTCGCCACTGTAAAGTGCGGTAAGACTGCGGCGGCACTGGTTAATGCGATCGCCTACGGACTTTACACAGTAGTTGTTGTCTACACTGTATGCGATTTGCCTCTTTGGTTAAAGGTAGTTGTAGTTGGTGCTTGTAATCTTGTTGGTGTATTCACTGTTAAGTGGGGCGAAGAAAAGGCTCGTAAAGATAAGTTATGGAAAGTTGAAGCCACAATTGATAGAGCCGACTTTGACGTAAATAAAGAACTGCTTGACTTATTCAAAGTACCACACAACTACATTGACATTGGCAAGTATGTAATTCTCAACTTCTACTGTGCTACTGGTAAGCAGAGCGAAACAGTAAAAAGCCTACTCAATGAAATGAACGCAAAATATTTTGTCGCTGAAAGCAAGAGCCTTTAAAAAAAGGCTCTTGACAACCCAATCATTTTATGATATCTTATTAATAGAAAGAGAGGTAAATAAAATGGATTTGACTAAGGCTTACAAAATGGTGTTCGAAGACATGGTAAATAGTGGATGCGACTTATGGGTCGGCAAGTATGACGCAAAGCATGGAAATAAGCATTTCATGTACGGGGTCGGCACAGTAATGGAACACATCGCCTATGAGGCAAACGAGGGAGATAATCAAAATTTTTTAAGATTATTCGCTGGCAACATGACAGAAAGTGAGGATAAAGTATTATGATTGTTAAGTGTCCTTATTGTGGATGTGAAGAGTATGACGGCTACGACATCACAGATGATTTAGTGAAAAAGTGTGTATGCTACGAATGTGAAGCAATCTTTGATGTAATCTATGAGCCAGTAAGAATTGAAAAAGTATGGCGTTATGAGCCAACTGAAATTAATGAATAAATGCCGAAAAGGCATTTATTTTTTTATTTTTTACTTGACAATTTTTTTATTACGTTATATAATAAAGACAACAAAGGAGGTAAAGAAAAATGAAATTTAACCGTATTTGTCCTAAATGTGGCTCAGAAGAATTATACAAAGGACTTATTGAAGAAACAGAAGAAGCCTGGGTTAGACATTACACTTGTTTAGAATGTGATACTGATATTTATTTAAAGTATAAACTGGCAGAAATTGAATTTGAAGGAGTGCAGTATGTATTATTACGGGATTTATTTTAACAATGAATATAAAGTAACTAAAAGAGAAACAGAAATGGTAAGTGATAGAATGTGGCTTAAAGAGCGTTATGGCGAAACCGCAAACCATTATCAGAAAATCACAAGACGCCAGTATTATTTTTACACTCTACTGGGAAAAATCTGTTAAAGGAAGGGAATAATTCCCTTCCTTTTTTTTATAAAAAAATCACTTGACAATTTGGGCGCGCCGCGTGCGGATGCCGCGGCCGAATTTTCCAGTATACCACAGCCCCAGCAATTTGTCAAGCCTTTTTTCGAAAAAAAATAAAAAAAATATTTTTCCCAAAATGCTTGACGGGTGGGCGGGGGTGTGCTATTATAATGGTGTCAAGAGGAATAGAGTTTTTTAAACTACAAGGCAAGGTGCTTTCTCTTAAAAAAAGTTTGTAATTTTTACATAAACCTCTTGACACCAGCTTGCCACTGGGTTATAATAAAGACAGTTAAGGGGGAGGGAAGTGCGAACCCGATTGAGTGACGCGTCCAATAGGTCGGCTCTCCGCAGAAAAAACTTTGAAAAAAGTTAAAACTCCCCCTTGACAAACCGCCAAAAGGCTGATATAATAAAGACAAGAAAAGGGGAAAACAACCCCACATCTCAACAACGAAAGGATTGGTAAAAATTATGACAAAGAAGATGACAAAGAAAGAAATGTTCGCTCAGATTATGGCTAACTACAACCTCACAGACGCAGAAAGAGATTTCATTCAGCACGAAATCGACTTACTCGCTCGTAAGAATGCTACTGGCGAAAAGAAGCCAACAGCACAGCAGAAAGTGAATGAAGCCATCAAGGAAGCAATTCTTGACTGCATGGAGCTGAACAGACTTTACACAATCACTGAAATTCAGAAAGAAGTGCCACAGTGCAACGACCTCTCAAATCAGAGAGTGTCTGCCCTCGTTAGACAGTTAAAGGATGCCGAACTCATTGAAAGAGTTGAAGAAAAGCGTAAGGCTTATTTCATGAGAAGAGCCTAATCAATATGGGGGAGAGCAATCTCCCCCTCGCTCCAAAAGAAGAGGTGGTAAAAATTGGCAAAACCTACAAAAGCACAGATTGAAGCGATGAAGAAAATCGGCTTATCTGATGAAGAAATCGCCGACATTGTGGAAAGTGATAACGCAATCGACAAAGGGCAAGAAGTGTATTTTGACCTGACACCCGAACAGGAAAAAGTCGCAAAAAAGATGACCAAAACGGGAACAAAAGCTCCAACAGTCTATAACTTAGACAATGAAAAGGGGAAGAGAAGTAAAAAAGAAAATACTGTAAAATCTACAATAATTGCCGAATTAGGAAAGTTTTTAGAAGAAAATGCCACACTTAACTGTAAAAATGTGGAAATTACCAACAAAGAGAAGTTAATTTTATTCAAAATCGGTGAAAATACCTTTGAATTAGACTTAAAACAGAAAAGAAAACCGAAAAATTAATAAAAAGGCGGGTAAATCCCGCCTAAAATCTAAAAAAGGGAGTGATATTAATGAATTATAGTATAGCAGAACTGAAAGAACATAATAAAAAGGCAAGAGCCAAGAATAAAGAATTTTTTTACATAGGACATTATTTAGCCGAAGATGGTAGTTATATTTTAAAAGTAGGCACAACGAACAATTTACAGAGAAGAAGAACCGACCACAATAGAGCATACAAAGACACGCCAAATTATCCAATGACCCCAGGCAGTTCATTTGAATATGATTGGTTTATCCCTTTATCGAAATATAATACAATTAGAACCGAAGATAAGACCAAGGCACATTTTAGAAATTGCGGTTTTGGTGAATATTTAGACAATGATAGATTTGTATTTACTGAAAAGCCGGCAGAAGTGGAGATTACTATAAGAAAAACTTATAACATTGCCCTCGTATAGAGGGCATTTTTTTATTGACATCTTAATTTATTCATGTTATAATATCAGTAGAACAAAGAAAGGCGGTAATTAAATTATGATAATTTTAAAGGGAATATTAATAATAACATTTGCTCCAATTTATTTTTTTATTTGGTTATTAATAAAAATATTTAAATGGATTTTTAAACCTAATCAAAACAAAAAATCAGTAAATGAAAATAAAACCATTGTAACAACTAAATCTCCAATAATTACAACAACACCGTCAAAAGAGTGTCAGAAAAAAGAACGTAATAAAATGACAAAAGCATTGCGTCAACGAATTATTGAACGAGATAATTATACTTGTCAAATCTGTGGTAATAGCACTTATAATGAACCTAATTTATTATTAGAAGTTGACCACATTATACCTATATCCAAAGGCGGTAAAACTGTTGACAATAATTTACAGTGTCTATGCTGGAAATGTAACCGTTCAAAAGGTAATAAATTGCCAACATTTACAAATACAATACCTTGCTGGAAATGTATTAATGCTGATACCTATATTTGTGATAAATGTCCTAATGGAGAATATTTTATAGAAGAGCGATAAAAAAAATCGCTCTTATTTTTTTTATTTTTTCTCTTGACAACTGCGTGCCGCTCATGGTATAATGGAGGATTAGGGGCGCCTGCTCAGCGGGCCGGCGTTGGACGCCTCAGCCCGATTTCCCACCCGGGACCCCCATATGCATTTTTTTCGATCGCAAGTGCGGCCCTCATATCGCCCCCAAAAATCCCGAAAACCCACATGTGCCGATCACCCAACCCCAACTCACCGATCTTTAAGCGCCTCTGCGGCACGAGCCCCCGCATATAACCTCTTCAGTTTTGTATATCTGTGAGCCTGCTCCCAGGCTCATATTGCCACTTTTACAGGCTTTTGTGAGGACTTGTTCGGGCTTTGCCGATTTAATTTGACAAATATAAAAAAATATGTTATAATATTAAAAAAAGGCTAACCCACCGATCGGGTTAGCCATCACGTCAAACAATCTTTGGATCTCCCTCTTCAGAGGAGAATATTCATATAATTAAATTATCATTAGAACTCGAATGTTTCTTCTTCATCAAGCGCCATATGCTTAATCGCATCATCCACAACTTCAATAAAGAAATCTGTATTACATCCGATCGCTTTTTCTAATTCTTCTTGGAACTTTAACCAGCCTCTGTCGCTTGCGATTAAATCAGAAATAGCATTAGCATATTCTTCTTCACTCAATTCACCGCGTCTATACTCTGCGGTTAAAGCCTGCTTCTCCATTTCATCTTCTTCATTAGTTTTTAAATACAATCGAGAGAGTTCTGCCTTAATCTTCAATTCCTCGTCAGTAAAGAGGACAGGTTTTTTATCTATGCTTTTGCAGAAAATATAATTACAATGACCTTTGGCTCCATCATATTTATTTTTCTTACGGGCAACCCCATAATCTTCTCTGCGGCATTTACTTACATAATTTCTTCCAGTCTCATATTTTATCTCATTTACCATATCAGAAGACATTTTAACCCAGCAGGCAGTATTAGTATCAATATTCTAATCATCATATCCCCAATATTTACGATATTTTTTTCTAACTTCTTGAAGTCCAGAAGATAAAAAGGTGGAGTTTTTAATTTTTAATATTACAACACCACCTCGATATAACTCATATTCAGCATAGATTTTAAGGTGATTTTCACACCACTGCTTTTTATTTTTCTTGATATATGCTTCTGATCTACCACTCCACTCTGCTAATTCCTATGTTGTCATTTTTCCTAACTTTAACTCTAACAATTCTTTCACCTCACTTTTCTATGATTTAATTTTAAATGAAAGTCCCTAATTTTTCCAACCCTGTAATAGTAGGGTTGAAAATTTTAGGGACTTATATTATGTAAGGACTTAACTCCCTCACTATATATAAGAATTATTTTTAATAAATTACACGCTCCCGTCCAGTAGAGAAGAAAATAATTTCTGAAGAGGTATAGCCGACCCGGTCGGCCTTATTATTATTCTCTTCCATTATAATAATAACATATTTTTTATAAAAAATCAAATGCCGATCTTTTTGACTGAGTTTTCATTTCATTTTTTCAATTCATTTTTCATTTTCAATTCAGATTTTCATTTCATTTTTCAAATCAATTGCCGAAATGCGCCTACCCGATCTATTCAACGAGACCATATGCCGCACTGGGGTCGCAAAACGGCTTGACAAATAAAAAATTTTATGATAAAATATAATTAAGAAATAAGGTAAGAAATTGTTCTCTCTGGAACTACTTTTCTAATGAGCCTATCTACTTTGTAGTTAATCCAGAAGAGCAAAAGTAGTCTTATCCCCCTCTCTCATCAGAAAGAGCCATTTCTTACCATTTTCATTTCAAAAAGGAGATTGAAGACTATGTTTAATGAAAAAGATATTATTGAAAGATTACGCAATAACGAAAAGATTGAAGATATCGCCAACGAACTCACCAATGCTTTAAATGCCGCTAATGCTGAATATGAGCGCCAGAAGGAAGAAGAAAAGGCGGCAAAGGCAAAGAAAGAACTTGAAGAGAAGATGGCCTATATGAAGGAAAAGGAATTACAGGACATTCTTGAACTCTTCAATGATTGGATGGCTAATTACTATGATTTGCCGAAAGGCGCCCCTGAGGAGCTTGAAGCGGCTGAAATCATTAAGGTAATTGATGAAGCGGTTAATGTGTTTCGTACTATTCAGGTTCTTGATTTAACTGATATTTTTGGTGTTAAGGAAAAAAAGGAGCCTGAGAAGAAGCTTGAGAAGAAGCCAGTGAATGCCGATGAGGCAATTGAAAAGTTTTTAAAGAGCATGGGCTGGTAAAATAAGAAATACCCCTTAGATTTAGATCTAAGGGGTATTTTTTTTAGGTTCAACGATGACGGGGACGGGGGATGGAGGTCTGGTGTTCTGAACCGATCGGGCCACCCCACTTCTCTAATTTTTAGAATTTTCTACAATCTCTCAAAGTTTTTTTAATTTCTCTAA
>JAEIGA010007985.1_pt1 | contig 16047 bp, 13 predicted proteins | sample 9270691 | NCBI WGS metagenome assembly JAEIGA01 (sample SAMN17057246, study PRJNA624740) | gut metagenome | biome: biome; isolation source: fecal sample | host: Bos grunniens | place: China: Xizang | collected 2019
AAAAACATTGGCAAATCTTTCAGATGATGAATTTGATATTTTCCCAAAATTCAGAGTGCAATTGCGATTAGAAAATATAGAAAAATATCTTAAAGTTGTAAAAAAGACTATTGATTCAGAATTTTTACGTAAAGGCAACTAATTTGTCCCTCTACTACAATTTACAAGTATTAAAAGATGTCTACAAAATTACAAAGATATTGGCGGTATCGTTTTAGATAATTACATAAACTCTTCCATTGCAACAAAAGCTATAAAATTGTAATTTATAAATCATTATGACAAAAATCCAAGAAATGCTGTTTCAACATCAAGATTTAAAATACAAAGAATTTCACGCAAAACTTATGCCTACAATTAATCCTGAATCAAAACGACAATTACTACATCAAAATGATGAAAGCTTGGTATTTTGCCACCGCCCTCGCAAAACAATACGACAGTGCCCTCAAAATTCTTCAAACAAACCGCCTAGACCAATGGACTCACAACAAAACAATCCAAAAAGCAATAGAAAGCTATAGAATTTCTGAAGAAAAAAAAGAAGTGTTGAAAAAATTGAAACTTTGATTTTTATCATTTTTTTTGGAGGTCTCTACATCACTTTAAGCGTAATATGTTGTATTTTTGGAGTTTGGTGTGGAAAAAAACTTGCTACAAGATAAAATAATTGAATATAAAATAAAGCAACTCAGCGATTGAAGCCCGGCAAACTTCGGATTTTTGAAGAGTGTGATGATATAAAAAGCTGAACAAAAAATTTGTGGGGCTACTTGGCAAACTTTACATTACAAATGCAATTTGTACACAGAATGGTTCACCAAGTGCGGTTTGTCTTCTGTTTGAACCAAATTTTGTGTTACAACAAGTACAATCATCTGCAACAAAAATGTTTTCTTTTTTTACGCCAAGTTTTTCCAAAACAAAAAGATTTGCCTTTTCCAAAGAAAGCCTATAAAGTTTACCATTTCCGTTATTCCAATCAACGGCAAGACCTCTTCCACCGCAAAAACATTTTCCACCATCTTCCAAAGGAACAATACATTCTTTTCCAAAGTTTTCACCAAAATATATAGCTCTTTCTTCGTTTACAATATAGCAACAATTTTTTATGTGTGGGCCAATTACAATAGAAAAATCTTTTACACAGGAACCAAATTCTTTTTGAGCAAGCAAAAGCGCATTTTCAATAATACCAGTTCCTTTCCAGCCAGAATGAACAATTCCAAAAACTTTAGTTTTATTATCATAAAAATATATTGGTACACAATCGGCAACTGTTACACAAGGCACCAAAGAATGATTTTTTGTTACAATTCCATCGCCAATTTTTTTGTAAGTATCAGAAAAATCATTTACAACATAAACATCTTTTGTATGATTTAATTCAACAGGAACAAAAATTTTTCCAGAACAAGCTTGAACAGTCCGAATAAACGCTTCCCTATTTTCGTTTTGCTCATTCCATCTAAAACGCATGCTTCCGGCATTAAGCAAAGACAAATAACATTTTGGAGAATTTTCTACAATCTGGCCATTTTTTATAAAACTAAAAACTGCAACATCATTTAACTTCATATTCTATTTACTTTTATTTACGTATTCAAAAAATGATTCTTTAACTTCATTCAAACTTTGTAAAATCTTGTCAGAAAAAACTCCACATTCGCCATCATTAATCATTTGCAAAGCTTTTTCACATGAATACGCAGGCTTATAACACCGAACACTAGTTAACGCATCAAAAACATCTGCAACAGAAACAATCTGAGCTTCAAGAGGAATCTGATCCCCAACAAGACCATCTGGATAACCTTTTCCATCGTATCGTTCATGATGATGACGACAAATTTCATAACTGTATTTGAAATAACTTTTTTCTTGAATATTTGTCATTTTTTGAAGAATATCGCACCCTTTTACAGTATGAAGTTTCATTTGATCATATTCTTCTGGAGTTAATTTTCCATTTTTTAACAAAATACTATCCGAAATTGCAATTTTTCCAATATCATGCAAAGTTGCTGCATTAGAAATAATTTCAATTTGTGCATGCGTATACCCAAGATTATGTTTTTTATTCATTTGATTTAACAAAATTCTTGTAAAACCTTTAATTCTGTTAATATGTTCGCCAGATTCTGTATCACGGAATTCAACAACTGTACTTAAAATTTCAATTAATTCATTATTAACTTCTTTTATTGTTCGTTGTTCCCGCTCTTCTACAGCATCTGTTACATCATAAAATGATAAAATAAAACCATCTGTAAGGTTTTTAGAATTTTCAATTTTATCAACCTGGAATGCTTTCCAACTATATTTTCCATTATTACAATTGTATCTAAATTCTTTTTTTGTTTTTGAACAACTTTTCTTGTTACATTCTAACTCTGCAAATATACTTTTTAAAACGCCATAATCCCCAGGATGCAAACCTTCATACATAATTTCAATAAAAGAATTCCAGTCGCCTTCAGTAACAAAATTTGCAAACATATCTGCACTATGTAATACTTTATAATAATCAAGTTCTGGATTTACATAAACACTAATATCATAAGCTCGGCTAAAAAATGAAAACAATTGTTTTTTTGCATTTTCCAAATCAATTTTTATTTTTTCTCTTTTTAGCAATTCTCCGCCCAAAGGTTTTATACTTCCTAAAATTCTATTAGGGTTTCCTTTTTCATCAAAAAAACAACTTGCTTCAAATGTACAAGGGATAATTTTTTTGTTATCATCATACAACCTAATTACAAAGTGGGCCACTTGTTTTTTTTCTTCAAATGAATTAAAGAATTTTTCTACAATGTTTAAATCTTCTTCATAAATCAAATTTAACTTAAATATATCTTCAATTGTAAGTTCTGGTTTGTAAAATGATTCAAAAGCTGATATTTTTTTCAAAACTAAAATTTTTTTTAAATCATAAAGATAATCGAACAAAATACAATTATCATTTTCATCGTAACCTTCAATTTTATACAAACTTTTACGTGAAATTTCTAATTTTACATTTGAAAACATTCCCAAAATACCAATTAATTTTTTATTCTGATCAAAAATTGGTTCTGATGTGATTAACGAATAAAATATTTCTTTTTCTGTGTAAATGGGAATCATTCTACTAGCACCTTTTTGTGTTCGAATGATTTGCTTATCAAATTCATGATATTCATCAATTAAGTTTGGAGTTTTTTTCCATAAATCAGAATCTGTTCTTTTTTCTAGTTCGCCAGCTTTTGCACCATTTAATTCGGCACAAATTTTATTTGTATAAACATAATTAAGATTTAAATCTTTAATAAAGATGGGGTAAGGAATTGTATCAAAAATGTTTCTAAAAAAATCTACCTGTTCTTCTAAAGTTCCGTTCACAAAATCTAATCGCATAAGTCCTACTTAATAAACTTAAAAACACTAGAAAAATTATACACCAAAACAATCAATTTACATAGTAAATATTGAATGCAAAATAAAAATTTATTAATATACATTATATGATAGTAAATTTTGAATACACCCCCATTTTAGAAGATTATAACAAAAACCGAACCTTAAAAATTCCTGCAATTATGAAGATTATTGAAAATGCAGGAACAAAACATACAGACCTTGTAGGCGACAACATTTTAGACAGTTCAAACAAAGGACTTACTTGGATTCTAACTGATTGGTACGTAGAAATCAAACAAATTCCTTCATATGGTGACAAACTTTTAGCAAAAACATGGTCCCAATTAACAACTACAACATTTGGGTGTTCCAGAGATTTTGAACTTTACGCAAATGACAAATTAGCTGCAATAGCAACTACACGCTGGGTTTTATTAGACTTAAAAACAGAACGCCCTACAAAAATTGACAAAGAATGGTTTACAATTTATCAATCAGAAGATAAATCTGTTTTTGGTGATGCTCGTTTGCCAAAAATAGAAAATGTTACAGATTTTTCAAGTGAAAAGTCGTTAGAAATTCGCCGTGCAGATATAGATTTTAACGATCACGTACACAATCTTACATATTTAGATTATGCATTAGAATCTATTCCAGAAGATGTTTATAATAGAATGAATTTTACTAAAATCAGAATATCATACAAATCTGCAGTAAAGCCATGTGATAAAATTGTCTGCAAATATGCTTTTGTAAATGAAAAACACATTGTAAACGTTTTTAACGAAAAAAATGAATTAAAAACAGTTATAGAGTTAGAGGAAAATTTTTAAATAAATGTACTTTTCCCACAAATACATTTGCGATTATGCAAAAAATAGATTATTATATAATTTATGGGTGAATCTTTTATCAAAAAAAATGGGTTATTATACTCTCAAGACCTCCATACAGTGTATGGAGTTGATTCAACATCTTCTGCATTTTCTGGGAGAGTTCCTTATGGAGCACACGAAATTCAAGAAGAAGCTTTTGCAGACTCAACTCTTGTTTCTGTTTCATTGCCAGATTCTGTAAAAAAAATAGGTGCTGGTGTATTTGGCAATTGTAAATCTCTTCAAAAAGTAAAACTACCATCAGAACTAAAAGAACTTTCCCCATATCTGTTTGCCGGTTGTTCATCATTAAAAGCAATAACTATGCCAACAAACTTGCAAAAGTTTTCAGAAGGTTTATTTTTTTCTTGTTCATCTTTAGAAGAAATTCCTTTTAGATTTGAAATTACAGAACTACCAGATTATATTTGTGCAGAATGTACATCTTTAGTTTCAATTGTTTTTCCAGAAGGAATAAAAAAAATTGGAGCCAAAGCTTTTTCAAATTGTAAAAAATTAAATTCAATAGTTTTGCCTGCGGGCATAGAAACAATTAGCGCAGATGCATTTGAAGGTTGCGTAAATTTACATAACATTCGCATAAATGGAGAAAACAAAATCTTTTTTATAAATCAAGATGATAATTGTTTATATGAAAGAACTGCTTTTGGCGATAAACTTATAATAAAAACATATCCTGTAGAACAACAAAATGTAAAATTCTATGAAGAAAATCTAAATGATAATGATATTATTTCTGATGAAGAAGATTTAGAAGATGATGATTTCTTTAGTGCAGAAATTGGACCTGGAGACGAAGAATTAATTTTTGCAGAAAGTTCACCAACCAATAATCAACAAGCAGAAAAAAATAATACAATAGCAAATAATGATGAGTCGTGGGAGGATTCAATGGAAAATACAAACGAAATAAATTCAGTATTTGAAAACATTATGAATGAAGAAAGAGAAAGGGCACAAACTACATATAATGATATTGGGGTAAGTGAAAAAGAATCTTTGGTTCTTACAGAAATGATGGATGTTATGAAAGATTCGCCAGCTTCTGCAAACGATAATGCCAAAGTTTCTACAGAAGATTTAGAAAAACTTTCAGAAGCAAATGAACAAAGTGCATTGGAAATGCCAGAAGTTGATTCTACAAAAATTGATTCAAAAACAACAACATTAATTAATTCTGTTGGATTTAGCAAAGTTTACAATTTTGAACCAAGTGATAAAATTCCAGAAAATTCAGAATTATTTGTAATTGCAGAATCTACAATCACAAACGAAAATGGAGAACAAGATTTCTCCATAAAATTAACAGCTTGTTGTAAAAAAATTGCAGAAATTCAATCTTTAAGAAGAGTAATTATGATTTCTGGTCTTCCATTTGAAAATGAAGAGTTTTTACATTTTTACTACCCATTTATGGCAAAGAAAAATGTATTGTTAGCTTGCGATGCAAATTCTCCAACAACACTTTCTGAATACGGAAGAAAAGTTTGCGAACAATCAAGAATTAGTCTTGATAAAGAAGAATTAAACAATCAAAGAAAGCGTATAAACATTAAAAACGATACACTTATAAAACTTGTAATTAGAGATATCAAATAAAATTAAAAATAGGAAAATTATATGAAAAGTGATAACGCAAAAAAAGGTGTAGCTAGAGCTCCACATCGTTCTTTATTTTATGCAATGGGATACACTGACGAAGAATTAGAAAAACCTTTAGTTGGTGTTTGTTGTGCAAAAAATGAAATTATTCCAGGGCACATTGAACTTGACAGAATTGCAGAAGCTGTAAAAGCTGGCATTAGAATGGCTGGAGGAACTCCAATTGAATTTCCTGCTATTGGGGTTTGTGACGGAATTGCAATGGGACACGAAGGAATGAAATATTCTCTTGTAACTCGTGAACTTATTGCAGATTCAATTGAGTGTGTTACAAAAGCTCATCAATTTGATGCATTAGTTATGATTCCAAACTGTGATAAAATTGTTCCAGGCATGTTAATGGCGGCTGCTCGACTTGATTTGCCAACAATTTTTGTAAGTGGCGGGCCAATGATGCCTGGTCATCTTCCTGGAAATGATACATCAAATCCTTATTCTGGCCGAAATCTTTCTTTAACAGATATGTTTGAAGCTGTTGGTGCTGTTTCTAGTGGAAAAATTACAGAAAATCAGTTGCATGAAATGGAACGAATTGCTTGTCCTGGCTGTGGAGCTTGTTCTGGAATGTTCACTGCAAATTCTATGAACTGTTTAACAGAAGCTATTGGGCTTGGACTTCCTGGAAACGGAACAATCCCTGCTGTTTCCGGAAAACGAATTGCTCTTGCAAAACATGCTGGAATGAAAGTTATGGAACTTTTTGAAAAAGGAATTACAGCAAGATGCATGCTAAAAGAAGCAAATTTCCGCAACGCCTTAGCTGCTGATATGGCACTTGGATGTTCAAGTAATACAATTTTACACGTTCCTGCAATTGCCCACGAAGCTGGATTTGAATTAAATCTTCAAATGATAAATGAAATTTCAAATAAAACTCCAAATCTTTGTCATTTGGCTCCTGCAGGGCATACTTTTATGTGCCAACTTGATGACGCGGGTGGAGTTCAAGCGGTAATTAAAGAACTTTCAAAGAAAAATCTTTTTGATACTAGCGTAATGACTGTTACAGGAAAAACTGTTGCAGAAAATATAAAATCTGTTTGTAACAGAGATGAAAATGTAATTCGTCCAATTGAAAATCCTTTTAGCGACAACGGCGGAATTGCAATTTTATTTGGAAACCTTGCACCAAATGGAACTGTTGTAAAACGTTCGGCTTGTGCAAAAGAACTTATGAATCACACTGGTCCTGCCAGAGTTTTTAATGACGAAAGCGATGCAATGGACGCTGTGAATAAATGTCAAATTAAACCAGGTGATGTTGTTGTAATTCGTTATGAAGGACCAAAAGGTGGCCCAGGAATGAGAGAAATGCTTGCAGTTACAGCTGCACTTGCAGGACAAGGTCTTGATAAAGATGTTGCATTAATTACAGATGGACGTTTTAGTGGTGCAACTAGAGGAGCTTCTTTGGGACACTGTTCTCCAGAAGCTGCAGTTGGTGGACCAATTGCTCTTGTTCAAGAAGGCGATTTAATTGAACTTGATATCAACAACTATAAAATTACCCTCAAAGTTAGCGATGAAGAACTAGAAAAACGTCGTGCCGCTTGGAAAGCCCCAGAACCAAAAGTAACAACAGGCTACCTTGCCCGCTACGCAAAACTTGTATCTTCCGCAGACCGTGGTGCAATTTTAGAATAGAGTAACCTCGCGAGTTTTGCCTGTGCAAAGCTCGCAAAAAAAATCAATTTTCTTTAGTCCAAAAAAAGGGCTTTATATGCAAAACATAATTATAGAAAAAAACTCAGATTTTCAAGAATCATTATTAAATCGATTTTTGGAATATGTAAAAATTAATTCTCAAAGTGATGGAAACCTTGCAGACCAGGGAATTTTTCCTTCTACCCCACAACAAAAAGATTTTGCAAATAAATTGCTAACAGAAATTAAATCAATTGGAATAAATAATGCACAAATTTTAAATGAATGTTATGTATACGCAAATATTCCGGGTACAGGCTCAAAAAAAAATGACGAAAGCATTTGTCTTTTAGCACACATAGACACATCAGATGAAGTTTCTGGAAAAAATGTAAATCCCCAAATTTTTTATAATTACGACGGACAAGATATAAAACTTTCAAATAACGTAATTCATTCAATTCAAACTGATGAAAACTTAAAACTTGCAGCACAAAACAAAGAAACTATCATAACAACAGATGGTTCTACACTTTTGGGTGCAGATGATAAAGCGGGTGTTGCAATCATAATGAGCGTATTGGAACTTTTAATAAAAAATCCAGAAATTGAACACTCCCCTTTTGAAATAATTTTTTCACCAGATGAAGAAACTGGCCACGGAATGGATAAAGTTCCTTTAGAGAAAATCAAATCAAAAATGGCATATACTTTAGACGGCGGCCACCTTGGCGAATTTGAATGTGAATGTTTTAATGCTTGGGCAGCAACTGTAAATTTTACAGGACATGCATGTCACACAGGAACTGCAAAAAGCGGAAAAATGGTAAATGCTTCAATAATGACAAGTAATTTTGTTGCAAAACTACCAAGAGAAAAAGCACCAGAAACTACAGAAAACTATCAGGGCTTTATTGCACCAATGGAAATAAAAGGAAGCATAGAAACAGCCTCTGTAGATTTGTTACTTCGTTCTTTTTCGATAGAAGAAATTGAAGAAGAAAAAGAAATAATCAAAAAAATTGCAAATGAAGTTTCAAATCAATTTGGTGGAACAGTAGAGATTTGTTTTAAACAACAATATTTGAACATGAAAGAAAAAATTAATGAAAATCCAAAAGTAATAGAAAAGTTGGAAAAAGCCTTTGAACTTGCAAAAGTTGAACCTGTAAAAAATCCCATTCGAGGTGGAACAGATGGTTCAAGACTAACAGAACTTGGCATTCCAACTCCAAATATTTTTACTGGTGGACATAATTTTCATTCAAGAAAAGAATGGTTATCTCTAAACCAAATGATAAAATCTTCCGAAATTATATATAACTTACTCTGTTTTTAACATTATATTTTAAACAGACAACAGAAAACATTTATAAAGGATTAATTATATGTACGAATATGTAATTGAAGGTGGGTATCCAATTCAGGGGACAATTACAGCAAGTGGAAATAAAAATGCCGCATTACCATGTTTAGCAGCAACACTTTTAACAAAAGAACCTGTAATCTTACATAACATCCCAGAAATTCAAGACACAAACGTAATGATTGAAATTTTAAAATCATTAGGCGCAAAAGTTGAAAAACTAAGTAAAAACAATTGGAAAATTCAATGTGAAGATATAAAAACTCATGAATTACCAAGAGAATTAACTAAAAAAGTCCGTGGTTCAATTGTGTTTGCAGGTCCTTTAATTGCACGCCTTGGAAAATGCGAAATGATGCCTCCTGGTGGTGATGTTATTGGCCGCCGCCGTTTAGACACACACTTTTTGGCATTTGAACATTTGGGCGTAAACATTAGCGTAAATGGTCATTTTTCATTTAATGCAAACAAACTTGTTGGTGCAGATATCTTTTTAGATGAAGCTTCTGTTACTGCAACAGAAAACGCAGTTATGGCAGCTGTTTTGGCAGAAGGTGAAACAATAATTCAAAATGCAGCAAGTGAACCTCATATTCAAGACCTTTGTAATATGCTTAATTCTATGGGCGCAAAAATTAAAGGTGTTGGAAGTAACATTTTAAAAATTGAAGGTGTAAAAAAATTAGGTTCTTGCGAATTTACAATTGGACCAGATTACATTGAAATTGGCTCTTACATTGGAATGGCAGCTGCAACAAAAGGAAAAATCACAATCAAAGGAATTCGGCCAGAAGAAATTAGACCTTTAAAATATAGTTTTTCAAAACTTGGCATTTCTTGGCGAATTGATGGGGATGCATTAACAGTTCCAAACACACAAGATTTAAAAGTAAATGCAGATTTAGGAAATATGATTCCAAAAATTGATGACATGCCTTGGCCAGGATTCCCTGCAGATTTAACAAGTATTATGACAGTTGTTGCAACACAAGTTGAAGGAACTGTTTTAATATTTGAAAAGATGTTTGAAAGCCGCATGTTCTTTGTAGACAAATTGATTAGCATGGGAGCTAAAATTACTTTGTGTGATCCACACCGGGCTGTTGTTAGCGGACCAAGTATGCTTCATGGCGACCACCTTGTTTCACCAGATATTCGTGCAGGTATGGCAATGGTAATTGCAGCAATGTGTGCACACGGAAAAAGTAGAATTAGTAATGTTTACCAAATTGAACGTGGCTATGAAGATTTAGTTGGAAGATTGCAAAAACTTGGTGCTCATATTGAAAAAGTAAACGTTGAAGAATAAAAATTAATATAAAGCTTTTTCTAAAATATCAATAAGCTCTGCATACTCTGTGCGGAGCTTGTTTGTTTTTAAATGGGACAAATGTTCTAATTCAGCATGGAACAATTTATCTTTTCCAGAAACTGGCATATACTGAACATGGGTTTGAGTATAATAATGTTCTATACATCCTTTTGATAAAATATACACCCTAGCCTTTTCGGCAGCTTCTAAAATTATAGAATATAAATGTGTAATTAAAGGCAAAGTTCTTACAAGCGGCAAAGGCAATACTTTTAACAACATATTATATTCTTTAATAACACCTTGAATTAAAACAGACTGTGTAACATCCAAACATTCAGCATTATCATATTTTTCATAAAGTTTTTGAACTTTTTCTACAAAAATATCAAAAGTTTTTGAAACAGAATAATCAACATCACAAATAAACTTGCCAATTGGAATTAACATTTTTTGTAATTTTTCAATTAAATCACTAAGACCAACAGAATCAATAATTTTGTTAAATTCTTTAGCAGTAAAAATTGAAAGATAAAATGGCAATTCTTGCTGATAAACAGAATCAAGCCAATTTGAAATTCGCTTATCCTGACACATAATATCACGAACTTTCCCACCAAACAGCGAATCTAAATCTGTAATAATTCTACCTTCAGTTCCTAATAGTGCACAAACTTTACAAAATACGCCAAGTTCATCTTTTCCACCAACATCAATAATTCCGGTGCGCACAACTGCCATTGGATTTTTTATTCCGTTCAACAAATTTGTAAACATTTGTTGGTCTGTATAACCTTCAACAAAAATTTGGTTATCTGAAAAGAAAAACTGTTTATGATAAGTATTAAATCTTGGCAAAAATCTTTTGAATAATTGTTCATCATCATCAGAAAGATTTTCAATATGTGTTGGAGCTTTATTTACATGTGTTACAACAACACCAACTAATTCTTCTGGAAAACGCAAATCAATAAAAAATGGAGAGTGAGTAATAATAAAAAATATTTTTTTAGGATTTTGTTTTGCAACGTTTCTAATTTCGTTCATAAAGAATTGTTGCAATTGTGGATACAAATGTAATTCAGGTTCATCTAAAAAAAGACAAGTATTTTTATCATCATATAAAGTTGCCAAAAGATTAATAATTTCTTTAAGTCCGTGAATCTTACCTTTATGTAAATTGTATTCTAATTTTTGCTCTTCATTTACAACAAAAGGAACATATCTTCCTTTATACCCTTTTTCAAAAGAGATTTCTTTGCCAATCATTCCTGACAAAACATTTGCAATTCTGTTACGAATATTATCATTTTTAATCCAGGAATTATTTTTTAAGTTTGAAACTTCACGATTAGCTTGAAGATAAGCAACAGAATAACCAGCCTTTTTAAAAAAAGGAACTAACGATTCGGCAATTAAAGATTTTCCAGAACCGTTAGGGCCAACAATTAAATTAATTTGAGACCAATTTTCTTTTTTAAAAACTTCCTTTCCCCATAAGAAAGGAAGTTTTACTGTAGATTTTACATTAATCATTAAAATTTATAAGTTCCAGTAGTAATTGTACCACCATTACTATAAATGTCAAAATTAATTGATTTATCTACCTTAGAAAGTTCCAAATAGAACTCTGCAAGATTTGAAACAGGAACTCCATTTACGCCAGTAATAACATCACCGTTTTGGATGCGTAAAGCAGCAGCAGGAGAACGTTCTTCAACATTTGTTACAACAACACCTTTTAATTTTTTATCATCAATTTTAAGTTGTTTTTTCATGTCGTCATCTAAAACTGTAACAAGGAATCCTGGCCAGAAGTTTCCAGTTTGACTGTCTACGTCTTTTGCCCGAGCTTCAATTTTTACAGTAATATCAGGAATGCGTTTTCCGCCTCGAATTACACCAATTTTTGCTGTAGTTCCAGCTTGTAAACCACCAACGTCACGCATAAGTTGGTTTACATCTTTTACAGCTTTTCCATTTACTTCTACAATAAAGTCACCAGGTTTAATTCCACCTTTATCTGCAGGAGATTTAATGTACAATTCAGCAACAAAAGCACCATTTTTACCTTCAAGGCCAAGGTCTTTTTTCATTGTATCATTAATTTCTAACATTGAAACACCAAGCCAACCATAAGTAACTTTTCCGTCTTTAATAAATGCATCAATAGCTTTTTTTACGTTATTAATTGGAATTGCAAACCCCAAACCTTGTGAACCACCAGATTGAGAAGCAATCCAAGTGTTAATTCCAATAATTTGGCCGTAAATATTTACCAAAGGGCCACCAGAGTTTCCTTGGTTAATTGCAGCGTCAGTTTGAATAAAATCACTAATGTTTGACATGCCAGGTTCTGAACGGCTTGTAGCACTTACAATCCCCTGAGTAACAGATTGACTGTATCCAAGAGGCGCACCAATTGCCAAACAAATATCACCAGTTTGTACTAAATCAGAATCACCTAAGTCTGCAACTGCAATTGAATTATCTTTTGATTCAAAAGAAACTAAAGCAATATCAATGCGTTCATCTGCACCAACTAAAGTTCCTTCAAATTCTCTATCATCAAAAAGTTTAATAGAAATTTTTGTAGCAGAACCTGCAACGTGATTATTTGTTAATACATAGTATTTATTACCAGTTTTTCTAACAATTACACCAGAACCAAGACCTTTATGTTCGTATTCCCTTGTACCACCATCTTTATCTTTTGAATCTGGACGTCCAAAGAAAAACTCAAAAGGATTTTGCATTCCGTAGAATGGGTCTTTTACAGTTTTTGTTTCTGTAACATTTACAACAACAACAGATGGAAGAACAGTTTGACTGATAGATCTAAAAGAATTCTGTAAAGCTTCCAACACTTTTAATGAATCAGAATTATTCTGATTTCCACGTGGAGTTTCTGCATAAACTGTATCAGCTGTTCCTGCAAAAGTAGTTTCGGCAGATCCTTTTACTTGCATTTTTCCGCAAGATAAAGATAAAACTACAAATGTAAGAATAGCAACAGTAGAAATTCCCACAAAATTTTTAGTCCATTTTTTCATTTTGATTACCTCATACCTTTTTAAAATTGTAGATTTAAATCTGTCATAAATATAATAAATGATTTTAAAAAGAGTTACAAAAAAAATAATTTTCAAAAAATTAATTTAAAACTGATTTTCCGCAATAGTTTAAATCTGTAAGAACTTCTGTATGATCTTCAAAAACTGCAACAGTATGTTCTTCATGACAACTAACTTTTCCGTCGGCAGTTAAAATTGTCCAACCATCTTCGGCAACTTCAACGTCTGGAACACCAAGATTAATCATTGGTTCCAAAGCCAAAACCATTCCAGGCTTAATACGAGGATTTTTTCCACTAAAAGGACAGTTTGGAACACTTGGATCTTCATGAACTTCAAGCCCTACTCCATGACCGCAAAAATCATAAACAACACCATAACCGTTTGCTTGGGCAATTTCGTAAACGGCATTTGAAATATCACTAATTCTGTTTCCAACAACGCAAGCGTCAATAGCAGCTTGCAAACATTGTTTTGTAACTTCATGAAGTTTTTTAACTTCTGGCTTTACGTTTCCAATTAAAATTGAATGAGTTGTATCGCTAATGTATCCGTCTAAATCAATTCCAACATCAAGACTTACTAAATCTCCGTCTTTTATAATGCGTTTTTTTGAAGGAACGCCGTGAATAACTTCGTCATTAATACTAATGCAAACAGCTCCAGGAAAATCTTCGTGATACCAAGCAGGAATTCCACCGTGAGAAATAATATAATTTTTGAATAAATCGTCCACATCTTTTGTGCTCATTCCTGCTTTAATTTTTGGAAGAAGAGTGTTAAACATATCGGCAGTTAAATGACATGATTTTCTAATTTTATCAATTTGTTCTTCTGTTTTTAATTGAATCATAATTTTTTCCTTATATATAACTAATTATATAGATTTAAATAAAAAAATACTAGTTTTGGGAATTCTTCAAAAATCTACATCTCTGCAGCTTTAAAACAAAGATTTGCTGTGTATGAGTCGCCAATACGCTCATATTCCTGGCCCATTTTTGTAAGAAAAAACTTTTCATCTTTTTTTCCAAAGCCCAACTCCAACGCTCGCTCATACACATCCAAAGCAAGTTCATCAGAAATAACAGTATCAATATTGTGTTTTAAAATGTTCAAAGTAAAATCTAAAACATCTGGGAAAAATATATAAAAATATTGATATGAATATTCCATTTTGATAATTTGTTCAAGCAATAAAAAAGCATCATAATATTCACCACGAATAACTAACTCTTCTGCCAAAATATATCCGTAATCCATAAAATCTTCACGGGTAAACCAATCTTTTAATGTAAATTTATGATGATTCATTTGCATTCGTTTAAATTCTGCAACAGCTTCATCTTCACGATTTGTCATTAAAGTATAAATAATAAACTTTGCCCTGCTTTCTTCATCTTCCCTCGCAGACAACCATTTATAATAATCAAAACTTGATTTATTTTGATTATTTTTCATTCGCGAAAAAAACGATTCATCAAAAATTGCACGTTGTCTGGAATCTGTTAAAACACGATAAGCTTGAACAACATTATTAAATTCTTCGTTTTGAGAAGAATTACCTGTCATGTCAGGATGAAGAAGTTTTACTTTTTCTCTGTAGGCTTTTTTAATTTCTGCAAGAGTTGCATTTGCTCTAATTCCAAGAACTTTATAACAATTAATCATATAACAAAAAATAGGAAAAAAAAGGCAATGTCACTCAAAAGAATAACACTGCCCTTCTTATTAAAAAACTGTATTAATTACAATTATTATTCTGCCCACCAATCAGCTGAATCAGATTCTGTTGTGGCTGTTGATTCTTCTGCTGTAGCTTCAGCTGCTGTTTCATCAACAACTAAATCTTTTTCAATAGAAGGCTTTTTATTTACTAAAGCCAAACCAAAAGCTAATACAAAGAACAATGTAACAAAAACTGCAGTTGCTTTTGTTAATACACTTGCTGAATGTGAACCAAATGCAGCAGATCCTCTTCCACCGAAAAGACCGCCCATTCCATTTTCACCATCATCTTGAATAGAAACCAAAAGAATTAATAATACACAAACTACAATAAATGCAACTAAAAGAACTACTCCAATAGCACCCATATATTTCTCCAAAATAAATATTTTCTTATAAAGTGTATTCTATTTTAATAAAAAGTCTAAGTTTTGTCTATACATAATTCTAAAATATGCTTATGTGATAAGTAAAAGATTGTCGGGTCAAGCCCGACAATGACAATGTTTACAAGCCCGACAATGACAATGTTCACAAGCAAAAGAATGACATGTCTAAAAAACGTCAATGAATATGACACAAAGTGTGTCATTCCCGTGCTTGACACGGGAATCTATAAAAAAAGGACTGAATCCAAATGAAACAGCCCTTTCTATAAAAATCTAAAATTTACTTAGCAACCAACTGAACAAATTGGAACGAATGTTTCAGCTTTTAATGAAGCTCCACCAATTAATCCACCGTCGATATCTGGTTGTGCCAAAAGTTGTTCACAGTTACCTTGATTCATTGAACCACCGTACTGAATAATAACGTTGTCAGCAACTTCTTGGCTATAAAGTTTTGTAATGTATCCACGAATAAATTTGTGAATTGCTTGTGCATCTTCTGGAGTAGCAGTTTTACCTGTACCAATAGCCCAAACTGGTTCGTAAGCAATTGTTACGTTTTTCATTTGTTCAGCAG
>JAEIGA010007986.1_pt1 | contig 16044 bp, 6 predicted proteins | sample 9270691 | NCBI WGS metagenome assembly JAEIGA01 (sample SAMN17057246, study PRJNA624740) | gut metagenome | biome: biome; isolation source: fecal sample | host: Bos grunniens | place: China: Xizang | collected 2019
AAAGCCAAGAATCCAGGCGAAGCGATAGGGCCTGCCTCCAAGTCTTCACGGATACCATCATCACGCAAATCACGAGCGATACGACTGTATGAGATATCAAAACGAGTCTTCAAGTTCTTCGCCAGATTCACATCCGTATTGAAGCGGATGTTCAGACGATTGAAGTCATTGCTATGAATTGTGCTTTCACCATCGGCAAAACCCAACGAGAAGTTGTACATCGCAGCATCGTCACCACCCTGCACATTGACACGATAGTTTTGCGCCCATGCATTGTGATATACCTCATCACTCCAATCCGTTTCATTGTGATACATCGGATAGTAGTAATACTCGGGGTCATCTGACAAGAACGGGATTTTGATACCTTCCTTAAGGTCAAGATGACCCAATAGCTCGTTGGCATACACACGATACTGAGCTGCATTCATCATCTGAGGCAAACGAGGCTTCATGCTGTAGCTTGCGAAAGCCTGAGCATCGATGCGTGTTGCCATGCTATGACCACGTTTGGTATCAATAAGAATTACGCCATTTGCACCCTTGGAGCCGTAAAGCGCTGTTGCATTATTGAGTACAGTAATCTTCTCAATATCGTTCACGTCGATGGCAGCCAATGTATTATTGAAATAGCCATCATGCATCATGGAATAGCCATCCTGAAGGTCTTGGATTACTCCATTCAATACAATCAACGGTTGTACAGATGTATTGAGAGTGTTGATACCCTGCATCATCATCAGGCCACCCAAACCAATGGTGCCCGAACGGGTGATAGTGCGCACCTGAGCACCCAACTGATTCTGCAATTCAGTTTCCATGGTCGTAGCATGCGAGATTCCCATTTCCACCTCACCCTTAGAAGCTACATCGAAGCCATTCTTCACATATGAACTGAAGGCCTCACTGTACAGTGCGATAGAGATATCACCTTTCTGTCGAGCCTTGATGATGATGCTCTCATATCCAAGAGTAGATACATAAAGCGAAACGACGTGGTTGGGGATTTTGATGCTGAACTGGCCATCCACCTTAGTCATCGCCGTATATCGGTTATTACCAAGTGCCTCTACACGCACACCAGGTATGGGTTCTTTGGTTACGGCATCAACAACAATACCCGTAATCTCTTCCAATTCAATTTTCTGAGAACCAGTAGTGTTCTCCGCATCAGCTTGGGCATATACCGTTGTTGTTCCCATAAAGAGCACAAAAAGGGTCATGAATACCGCCAAGCAAGCTTGCATCTGTTTTTTATATGTTTTCATTGTCTTATCTTTTTTGCGTTACAGGGAACATTATTCTTCAACCATAATGGGCTCGAATATTACTTGGTCAATGCGTAATACATTGTCATAATTGGCGCCCTTTCCGAACTTCTCGATATTATTGTTGTTTCTTTCTATGTCACGAAGTAACTTCTCAATATCTTTCTGCAGGTCTTCTATCTCTTCAAGATACTCTTCCAAGACCTCGGGGTCAACCTCCTCACCCTCCAATGCAGCTTGGTACTTTTCCTCAGCTGCAAGAAGAGCTTTTTGGGCAATTACCAATTTTGTCTCGTTCTCCTTTAACGACTTCTTTGCTTCGATGTATTGAGTTTTGTAGTCACCACCCTTGTCGGGAACAATAATTTCAATGGAGAGTCGTGTCTGCGTCTTAGAATCTTTAAAGCGAGAGCCCTCTTCAAACTCACAGACAGGCACCTCGACATAATCACGTCCAGTTCCATCAAAAGGACAGAGAACAATGGTATCAGGATCTACGCAACTTGCGGTAATGGTGTCATACTGCATCGTTTCTGAAGCACAGAGCTTAAGAGGAGTAGTTGAAGCATCAATAGCATTCTCATCTCCATATACAATCTGGGCATAGAACATCGTAGGACGGATAAAGAGCGTATCAGAAGGATTTATGACTTGAGGAGGAAAAGTAACAATCTTTATTCGATAGGGAGCAGACAGAACATTGTTGATATTAAAGGTTATTTTAATACCTGAGTTCGGGTTTTTCGGTTCAAAAACCGCAACTGCTCCACCAGAAACCCTATCATACAAATCTACACTATCCTCGTCAATAAACACATAAGATTTCAGCACCTGCTCTGTATCGAAAGGAGCATCGGCATAATTATCATCCTCAGGAAGTGCTCCATTCAAGTGCTCAGCCTCTGTACGGAGAGTATCGTGCCAACACATAAGCGGATCGTAATTCACCTGATTCATGATATGCAAAGTACCATTACTCATGTTCTTTGTCACAGCACCCTCATAAAGAGTTGCGACCTCATCACCTTCAAAGACAAGCGAGTTCTTGTTCCCGTAAAACAATCTATAGTTGGACACCAATGTATCGTAGGGAACGCCTACATTGCCATTAAGATACTTGGCATTCACCTTATCGCTAAACACCAAATTCTTACACATCAACTCGCTGACAATTTGATTGCGCACTGAATCTGCCTCCTTATAACCAGTTGCATAGTTAAAGTACTTTGAAGCCATATCTCGCATCTCCACCCATGCAGAATTGGTCAATGCAAACATAGTATAAGAACTATCCTCACGATTCAATTCACCCAAATCGTAGAACCAAGGATTAGATTCAGTAAATACAGAGTCTAAGTAAGTAGGTTTACCATCAATTGTCGGTCCTGGGACAGAGCTATATTGATCAAACTCACGCTTATAATCCTTAAACAGGAATTGATAGAGTGAATCCACACCATTGGGGCCTCCTGTTGCTTCTTTGGCCAACTGCTCCCAGATATTAGGTGTATACTCCACATAACCTTCAATCTTGTGTAGTATACCATTCTTAGCGGGTATGTTCTGCGACTTCAAAGGTAGCCCCTTGAATGTAAACTTACCCTTGGTATTCTCAAAACGGATATACTTACCATTGAGCATGGTCACAAAATTCTCCTCGGTCAACTTACCTCCAGCCACATGACTATAGTCTGCTATATGGTTCTGTACAAACTCTTTCTCCCAGAGCTCACGATTCGTCTCATCATATGCGAAGTCACCCGTAGGCGCCCACACGGTATAGAAACGATCTTTCATCAACAGAGAATCATATTTGGTATCAACCAAGAACTTTTCGAACTTATCCAATTCTGGATCGTTCTTGATAAGTTCCCAAAGTGTTTCATCGGCATTCAACTGAGGGTTGGGTTGATAGTGCTCCTCCCAAACATCCGTACATGACGCTAAAATTGCGACACCGCACAATAAGCCTGATATTAAATGTTTTCGTTGCATATCGTAACTGTATATTGATTACTAATATTATTGGCGTTTCTCAGCTTCCTCAATATTCTCATCTCTGAGATAACCCACAGGAACAATCTCGAAGTAGTCGTGCATGAACTCAGCATTTCCGTCATCTGCCTCATTCACATTCTTGAAGCGTAGCCAATGAGAGCCCTCAGACAATTGCTTGGTAGCAATTACAGCACGAAGGTTAAGAGGGTTGTTACGTGCCAAACTTCCCTTCTTATCATCGAAGAAAGTAGTCGGCCCCTTCAAATAGCCACGATTCTTCATATCCTTGTCATTCGCAGCTATCGCCTCAGGATCATTTTTCAGTCCTGCCAATGTTACTCCACCGGCTTCCATATCATCACCATCGGGTCTCCATCCAATCTGAGGCTTATCACCCGTGATACGCAAGTCTATAGGAATACCTGTCACCTGATTATCCAAATACACCTGTACCAAATGGCGCTCTGTAGATGCAGAATAGCCTAAACGGATTTCATAAGTACCCTCTGGCAGAGGCGGCAGTCGATAGGCGAAGTCAAAGAGTCCAACAGTCGCCATCTCATCACCTTGATAATTGTGCCAAACGTGATGCGGAGAGAGGTAGAAGAGACGTGTGTCATCTGTATAGACTTTTACATTCTCACAATAACGATGGGGGATAAAAACCTCACCAGGGCCACTATTCGGGTTATGAGGTCTCCAACGAATATTGTTATTCGTAAATTCCGAGCATAGTGACGCTACGTCAAAGCGCATCACGCAATACAATACTCGAGACTTCATGATATTCTCATCATAGGTAAGTATATCGCCAATGACATTCAGAGAACCATTCAATGCCTCCTGATTGAAAGACTCATAAGCCGCATCTTTAAGTTTAAAATCATTCGGAGCGTACACCTCAATGTTTTGCCCCATTCCGATACGCTTATGATTCATATAATTTAAGTAGATAGAAGCCTTGTCCTCACTACGAGGCATAGTTACCTTCAGAATCTTACCATTCATCATCTCGTAATATTCAATACGATCAGCATTATTCGGGAAGTCCTCCTCTGATTTGAAGTTGGTAACATCAATATTATGACATACCAAATAGTCATAGGGCACCTTACGATCGAGAAGATGATACCCCACAAACTGATTCACCGGATTTCTCCAATCGTCCAACGGCATGCTAAAGTCAATCTTTCCCTCTTCTCTATTGCCATCTTTATTCTTAGTCGTAGACCAAACCAAAGTTCCTTCAGGATACCAAGCCTGACAAGCCTTTACCAAATCATCGAAAGTATTAATACCCGCATCCTTAAGCACAGTATCAGGCTCAATGAACGCAGTGAATCCCATGTAACGACTAGCAGGATATGGTGCCTGAGGAAGGCCGTCAGGATGTCCCTTCGCCATCTTATTAGCTTCATCATAAGTGGGGTCCTCTGTTGCTGTCAAGAACTTAGAGTAACCCGTTTTCTCCAATGCTTCAAAGAACAAGTCAAAATAGTTGTAGGCACCAATTTGTCCTGCGATACCGATATTCGAAGGGCTAACCACCTTTGAAATGACATGTACTATACCATTCTCTACCTCCTCTTCATACAATACTGGAGCTTCACTATTAATCAAGAGTACGCCCTTTCCATCAATCGTATCAGGCTCTAGGGTAAGATAGCGGTCATTCATATTGGCAGCCGGAATCTGATTACCTATAAGCTCTACACCTAAGAACTTTGTTGCGATGATATGGTTTTTGGCAATCTCTGCACACTTCTCGGGTGTAAGTTCCTTGGGGTCATCAGAAACAACGTCAGTTGATGTCACCTCATAGTCCGGATTAGACTCAACCAACTCGAGATATAACGCATGCTGTTCCTTCACGTACTGAGCCACAGCATCATTGGTTGGTGCGAAGCAGGTGTACTCACCATAGGCTTTCATCAATGCCAAGCAGTTATCTCCACGTTTCAAGATATCCACAAAACTACTAAACTCCTCGTTTTTTTCCAAATAGGAGGCTACCGTATTACCCACAAAGGTAAATCGTGCACTCTCTTCGATATGTTCCTGACAACTGCTCAGTGCCCATATCGATGCTACAGCCAGTGCTGCAAATTTAAGATGTATCGTTTTCATTGCTATTTCACGATATAGATTAATTCTGTTGGTATACATTCTCTGTTTCATATACTGGATTCTGCACCAAAAGGTCGTTGGTGTTGATTTCACGCTCAGCTATCGGGAAGAACATACTATGCATACTAACCATCTTGCTACGATAAGCAGCAGGGTTAGATTCATATTTGCGTGGAATCACAATATCCAGCATCGCCTCGGTAGTTCCATCACACAAGGCCTTACGCACAAGATCATACCAACGCTTTCCCTCGTAAGCTAATTCCCTTTGACGTTCTTCCAGTACCAACTTAATCATGTTTTCTGAAGTTACATAGCTACTTGCGGGATAAGTATTCTCAAGGAAAAACTTACGATCCAAAGAGCCGTCTGCTCCAAGTGACTGTGAGCGATTATACACAGCCTCAACTAAACGATAAGCTTCAGACAAATCGGCACCCTCCGCACGATAGGCCAAAGCCTCTGCCTTCATCAACATGACATCTGAGATACGATATACAATCCAATTCACAGGCATTTCAATATATCTTCCGCCCGAAGTATTGGTTTCATGGTATACATACTCAATGGTTCCAAAAGCCTCATTGTCTATTCCATCGCCAGTACGCTTCTCCATTTGAGTCTGCTGACTATACTTAATGATTCCATAATTCTCAGGAGCGGTACCATCAGCAGCACTCTGCGAGTGAACAAATGTTACACGACGAAAATCTGATTTCTGATAGATTCTACTATCTCCTTTTTTCCCTTCTAATGCGATATCGGCAGGTGCTGAGAACAGGCCAACCTTAAATACCCCCTCACCTTCGCCATATCCGTAAAAGTTTGGCACTTCATAGTTGGCGTTACTTGACTGTGACGTATGCTGAATCTCGAAGATGCTCTCGCACAGACTATTGGCAGATGCGCCAAACACCTCAAAATAGGGTCTAAAGGCGAAACGATTCTTACTCTCTGCCATTTCTAAGCGGGGATAGAGTATCGGGTAGGTTTCATGCAATTCCATTCTCTGATTCTCATAGTACTTTGCATAGTCTGCCAAATAATCTAATACATATCTCATACGAGTATCCAAAACCAAGTCGCAATATTTGGCACACTCCGTATAGCAAGCCTTAGCCTCCTCAGGCTTCTTATCGTACTTAAGGAAAGCTGCTTTCCACAGCAAGACATCAGCAATCATGGTGCGCACCGCATCCTTGGTAACACGCCCCTTGTTGTCTGCAGTCGAACGATGGTTACCCGAGGTAAGCACCAACTTCTCTGCCTTCTTAAGGTCATCTAAACAAGCATCCAATACCACCAAAGGCTCAGCCTGTGCCTGCTTCAAGTTTTGGCTATTGTTGACCATAGCCTCAGTCATCAAGGGAACATCACGGAAAGTACGTACCAAATAGAAGTGGCAGAGGGCACGGAGCGCATACATTTCTCCACATACCACATCCAAGTCACCCTGCGTAAAGTCGGGGTCTTCATCGAGCACTCCAGGTGCATACTCCAGCACAATGTTACAGTTATTGATGACGCGATAGAACACATCCCAGCGCGCATAGCTATTGTTGGGCAAGATGTTCGCCTCATTGATATACTTAATTTCATTGTTGCCACCGAAGTTGCCCTCAATCACATTGTCGCTACGCAACTCGCCCCAAACAATCAATCTATTAAGGAAGTCTGAGGTGGTCATCAAGCGATAGCTCTCGGCAAGCACACTCTCAACATCTCCCTTGGTTTTCCAAAAGTCCTCCTTTACAATCTTGTTAGTCGGAGCAATGGTGAGGAAATCATCGCAGGAGCAGGTCATTGCCACCATACCACCTAAGAGCAGTATTCTGACGGCACGCGTCATACGAGAAGTCAATATCTTATAGTTTTTCATATCTTATAGTTTTATTTCCGTTATTAGAATCCTAAAGTCAACGACAAAGTGAACGAACGAGAACGAGGCGTCTTCGATCCGTCAAAAGCACGTCCCCAGCCATCAGCACCAATTTCAGGATCCAAACCTGTGTACTTAGAGAGGATAAACAGGTTATTAGCAGAGCCTGAGAGGTAGAGTTGTGTGAGGCCATATTTCTTCAGCACAGCGGGATCAACCGAGTATGACAACTGGAGGTATGACATACGGAGGTATGACGCATCCTCGAGATAACGGTCGCTACCCAACCAGTTGTAACCCGTGTTGTACAACGCACGCGGTAAGCAGGGTTCCAACAAGCCATCACCATCTTTTCTCCAACGCCAGTTAACCGCAAAGCTCTGGTTGTTATTGGTATACATATTCTCCACATTCATACGAGCGGTATTGAGCACATCTACACCGTAACGATAGGTAAACTGTGTCTTCAATGAGAGACGCTTGTACTGGAAGGTCAAGCCAAAACCACCCTGCAACTTGGGGTTAGAGTTACCCAAGTACACAATATCAAGCTGGTTGATATTACCATCTTTGTTAATGTCTTCATAAATGGCATCTCCGCCACGGAAGGGGTAAGTGGCAGCACCATCCTTATAATTGTATACCATACGCAACGGCTTACCATCGGCTCCATACAACGTATTGCCCTGGTCATCGCACGCTACAGGGAAGATATCGTGCAACTGGTAGCCTTTAGCAGCCCACTTCTCTCTCTCTTCAGCCCAACGCTCGGCATCCCATGCCGTATTGTAGTTGTAGTGATATACACCCTTGTAACGGAAACCATAGAGCGAACCCAAAGGATTGCCCAACTGAATACGTGCCAAGTAAGAGCCGTTGTTGTAGTCAAACTCCTTGTTGGCATCGTTCAGGATACTCTGCTCCATCGTCAAGATGGTGTTAAAGTTCTGCGAAACATTGGCATAGGCACTGATTGAGAACTTACCCACCTTGATAAATTGGTTACCATTGACATTCAATTCCCAACCATAGTTACGCACAGAACCTGTATTCTTGGTCGCGAGGGTCGTGAAACCATTAGATGAAGGAATAGCATAACCACCCATCAACTGATCCGATGTGGTATTGTCATAGTAGTTAAATCCACCAGTAAGTTTATCGTTAAAGAATCCAAAATCGGCACCCAAGTTGTACTCATTCTTAATGGCCCACTTCAAGTCGGTCAATGTAAGACCCTCTTGAGCGATAGAGGTAAGTCCGTTATAGGTTCCCGTAGTATTGTACTGCGTGTAGAAGAGATACTCACCACCAGGTTGCTGACCTGTCATACCCCAACCTGGACGGAACGAGAGCATGCTCAACTTCATATTCTCCTTACTCCACTCCATCCAAGGCTCATCGATAATGTTCCAACGGAGCGATACACCGGGGAAGTTACCCCAACGGTTGTTGGCACCAAACTTGGTGCTACCATCGCGACGAAGTGTTGCTGTGGCACTATAACGACCCTCCATGTAGGAGTATACTGCCGAATAGACCATACCCACAGAACGCCACTGCCAAGTAGAGGTAGCACTGCTATTCAGATAAGTACCAGCAGTAGTGCTGACAACGCCTGAAGGCACGCCATAGGTACTTGACTCCTGACTGTTACCATTACCCGAAGAGAGTTCAAACTGTCCCATCATGGTCAACATGTGGTTCTCGTTATTGAAATGCGGAGTAAAGGTCAAACGATGACGGGTATTGAACGACAAGGTCTTCTGATCCTTAACCCAACTGCTGTTGTAGTCTCCATTATCGAAACCCTTGGTCGTCAATGCACCTGGACGATATGAGCCATTGGACAGGGTACTTGCATCCATATAGACCATACCATAGTAGCGGAGTTGGGTTTCATCGTGCTCAAGACCGAGCAACTGGTAGTCGAGTGAAATCTGGGGCGAGATGCGATAGCTCTGCTCATTCTTCCAAGCCAACTTACCCATGGCTACCGGATTGACAATATTCTTTTGGTTTCCATCGAACTTATTCCACGCATCCTGACGCATCAGATAATAGTCAGGAGTAACTTCGAGATTACCATTAGCATCTCTATACTCTGAGAACACGCTCATATTGGGCATGATAATTTGCGCATTACCCAAAAGGCCTTCGTAGTTCTGGTCATTATCAGTATAGGTCAACGAGAAGTCTGAAGACACCTTGATACGATCAGATACGAAGTAGTCCAATGCCATACGTGTAGTAAAACGATCGAGGTTCTGGTTGATAATCTGACCATTCTGTGTATAGTATCCACCCGAGATACGGAAGGTAGCCTTCTCACCACCACCGGTAAGCGAAATATTGTGGTCGTGCGTGTGGCCATGCTTAGAAATTTCCTTTACCCAATCTGTGTTGTTATTATAGTTCTCATACTCTGAGAAGCTGGGTTTATAGGCCAACTCATTCGCATTAGAGGCATCACTATCCTGTGTCGGGTTGAAGTGCTCCTCCTTGAGCAACATGGTGTAGTCATCACCATCGAGCAAGTTAAGTCCCTTGGGAATCCAAGCATTGGTATAGCGATAAGAATAGGTCACCTTGGTCTTACCACGTGTACCACGCTTCGTCTTAATCATGATGACACCATTCGAACCACGCGAACCATAGATCGCCGACGCCGAAGCATCCTTGAGCACCTCGATGCTCTCAATATCGTCGGGGTTAACAGTCAACAATTGAGCAAACTTTTCTTCATTGGCGGTAGAGAAGTCGAAGTCCTCACCATCGGGCATCTCGAAGATGTTGTCGTTCACTACAATCAACGGTTCCTGATTACCATTGATGGTAGAGGTACCACGCAGACGCATCTGAGTTCCCGAACCAAGGTCACCAGAGTTGAACACAATGTCAAGACCGGCAATCTGTCCTTGCAGGGCTTCATCGACAGAGGAGAAGGAGAGACCTTCCATCTCACTCATCTTAAAGGTCTGCTTGGCTACAGAAACCTCACGCTCCAAGATATTAAGACCACCCGAGTTGGTTCGTGGCTTTGCCTGAATGACAACCTCCTCGATAAGATTCTCATCCTTCATGACTACATTGAACTCGGTGCGATCACCAATTTCCAAGATCTCATCCTTGAAACCTACGTAGGTAATCTTCAACTTGTTCTTGTTACTCTTCACGATCATGGTGAAGTTACCATCAAAGTCAGTCGTGGCATGGTTGATAAAACGGCCGTCTTTATCCATCTCAACCACATTAACCATCATCAATGGTCCCATAGCATCGCTTACCTGTCCTGAGATACGCTGCTGAGCGCTCAATGATGCAGCCGATGCTACAAAGCAAAGGATGGCCAATAGAATATGCTTATATACTTTCATGATACTTATTTATTTGTTTTGAATTTATTCGTTTCTGCATCAAAGATTACCTCATTAGCAAGGAATCCATCAATTTGATGTACTACAGCATACGATGAGGTATATACATAATCACCTTTAAATTCCATATCACGTGTCATCACATTGAAAAGGACATTCTCATCTGCGGATTCTGTATTAACCACATAACAGGTATTGTAATGAGGGTCAGTCTTCTGCTTATCAGAGAAATCACCGCGCACGGCAATCGTAGCTACCCCATCCTTCTTCTCAGTCTTCACCAACACTCGACAGAACTTATTGGTATTAACATCCAAGGCTGAAGTTTCATAAGTTTCTCCTACATAATCCTCTGCAGGTTCTTCGCCATCGACTAAGATTTCATGGCGCACGTTATCAACGAATACCGAGTTATCTTGGAAATGATATTTCACAAAATGACGTACCAGTTCCACATCAGACTTCAAAGCGAGTGAATCTCGGGTAATTTCATTTTTGAAAGCAACCACCGCCATAGAATCGGCCTCCAACTTCGACTCTGCGAACTTCGTGTTCAACTTCACCAAAGAGTCAGAAGTCCACGACATCAACTTCATATACTCCTTCTCCAAATCCTCCCATGTAGGAAGTCCCTTATCATGAGCCTCTGTCATCGCATCATTTGATGGAACATACACGGTGTAATGATAGGTATCGAACATACGAACACTATAGTCAAGACCCTTCTTCACAAAGAGGCTATACTTTTCTCTTTCTTTTGCCGTAGACACACCTATGTACTTAAGCAGCTCAGTACTTGGGGCGGTAGTACTCAAGATGCGGAATTTTTCAAATTCAGGTTTCTGAAGCACCTTGTAGACCGACTGAGTAGCTGGATGCATCATCTCATCCAACTGAAGGGTAAGTCCGTTCTCCTGTTCATGACAAACAACCACAGGAATCTCCTTTCCATGCTGCAACTCACGGCCACCAGAGATGTGAGTAACCTTACCATTCGCATCACGTCTAACCTTAACGGTTCCAAATCCCTTTGACATGTAATATTTAGGGTAAGCTTGTGCTCTATCAATATCCATTCCACAAGAGTCAATATCACCCACAATAATATTATATTCCAGAATCTCCTTCAGCAAGGTTTTCACATTAGCATCTTCCACTCCACTTTCTGCTTCAGCCTTATCCTTCAACGGGCCATATGCTCCCAAAGCATAGTCATACTCATGCTTTCTAAATTTCACCTGAGGCTTGCCTCCGGTTTGGGTAAAAATGAAATTATATGCATAACGTTTGTCGCTATCCTCTGTCTTTGGATCATAAAGAGTCATTGCATTATCAGAGGTAACAACCAAGCCAAATTTATTACCCATAGAAAGTAAGTACTTATCGTACTGAATAGATTCTATTGCTCTATTGAAGATAACCAACGAATCACTCAACATCACAGGAGCCGTTACGGCAACGTATCGTGCTGGGCTATATACCGTATCCATCACATATACGACTCCATTATTGGAAACCATACATTTGACCACGTTGTCTTCCTTGATGTTCATCGGGTCACGGGCGTCATTCAAGATAAGTCCGAACTTTGAGGGAACTGTAGAATTGAACGACATCTGCATGTGATTGCGCACCAATGCCTGAACGATATCCAAGGGAATACTATCAATTGCCTCAACCAAATTGCTTGCAGTCTTTCCGTACTGTCCAACAATTGTCTTACCACCACCCTCTGTAAAATAGGTGTAGAACGCCATATCAGAAGGAGCAAAGATTGCCGCCATATCCTCTTCCTCGGTAGTCTGTCCCGCTGTTCCCGCTTTGTAAGCATTCCAACCCGGATCAAACAAGAGCGAGCCTTTCGCTCTATGCTCTATACCCTCTGCGTCCTTGTAAGACAAGAAACCGCCACCAGCCTTGGCAGCGCCACGATCAGACTCTGCGGTATAATATCTCTTCTCGTACACCGTCACCACCTCGCCATCCTTACTCGGATACAAACGATTAAATTCCTCACCGACAGCTGTTGCTATCACCGGCACAGAGAAACGGTCCAAGATACGGCTGAAAAGGTACGTCGTCGAATTACTCTTGGCCAACTCGGCAAGCGACATATCGGCGCCCTCCTTACGACCATTCTTGCGAAGCTCCTCGGCCATATTGGCAGGAGGAATAAGCAGGCCATCCAATAGATGTACATAACCATTCTTACAAGTAATATCTCCTTCGATGACCTTCTTATCATAGATGTAGTAATCGGTCAACTGAGCATTACTATCCCCAAAGATAAGTTGCAGGTCCTCCTTCTGTATATTATTCATATACGACTGAGCCTCAGTGAAATGAGTCAAGAAGGTGGGTGTCGCATCAAGCGCCAAGCGAACTCCCTTGCCATTCCTGAAGATATCCCACGCCTCATTATTCTGCGGCAAGTCTCTATCAAAGAGCAGAGGGATTGTATCGGTTACTGACGCCGATGTTTCTCTACGAAGGCTAAGGCCTGCTGTAGGCTCCGAATTGACACCTGCCGAAGGCTTCTTGGAAAGCATTTCCAACAAATAAGCGTTATCAAGCATTGCGCTGTAGAGTATAAGACTCTTCTGCGCATAAGACAAATCTTCATAAGATTGCAAGCCCCACTCTTCACGAATTCCCTCCATGAAAGCCTCATCATCAGCCACGAAGAGTGTCTTACTACCTGTCTGGCTCAACACCAAACCATAATCAAGATCATCGATAACTCGCAAGAAATAGGTAAAATTACCCCTCTTGTCTAATTCGTCGTAAATGCTTGCGCCCAAAAAACTAGGTTCTCTGTCATCGAAATAATACTCATCGCGACAAGACTGAACCATAGCACAAACAAACAACAGACAAGCTACACTAATGTACTTGCCTACCTTTGAGACGTGTTTTCTGTTCATATTTAGATATTAGTTAGTATTATTCAAACTATTTAATAGGGCAAAGGTAGAAATCTTTCTTTATACGAGCAAATTTATTTGAAAGTCTTTTCTTCTTAAGAAAGATTTTAACCTTTTAGTTTTCTTTCACTCTTCACTTTCCGCACTTTGGCTTCGGAATTTTACTGACTGTGCTTCGACATCCAAATAGCGCGCAAATTCTTGAGGCGTGATAGTCACTGGCTCGATCATAAATTCGGGCACATTGTAGCTTTTGTAGTAATCCTCATAGAAATAGGGATCGCGTTGTGGCAGGAGGAAAGGCTTGTGAGCCTTACCCTGCTTATCGAAATAGGCAATGTAGAGGTGGGTGTATCCTCCATCATCGCGGCGCGAGGTGAAGAGCATCCAACGTCCATTGCTTGACCATGCGTGATAGCTCTCTACATCATCACTATTAACCTCCTCGACATTACGCAGTTGCATCGTCGCTAGGTCTATCAGATAGAGGTTGGCATCCTTATGCCAGATGTGGAAACAGCCATACTCTCCCATTCCGAAGAGCAGATAGCGTCCATCGGGAGAGATACGCGGAAAGGTGGCACTCTGATTCATCGCTTTTGCATCGAACACCAACTCTGCGGGACCAAAAGTCTTCGTCTCGGGATCAAATGACTTGCGATAGATGTTGTACTGGAACTCCTTATAACGGTCGATAATTTCACGCTCACGCTGTGAGTAATCTTGAATTTCCATGTGTGCCGAACAATAATAGAGTGTCTTGCCATCGGGTGCCCAAGCAGGGAACACCTCCCACTCTAAAGTGTCGTGCTCGATAAAGCTCACCTCATTATGGTCAATATCGTAGAGGATGAGATCGCTCTTGAGATCCTGCACCTCAATTTTATTGTTATTCTTCGTGTGGAATGACTGTCCGGTGTCATTGATTGAATAGGCAATAAAGTTGTGGGTGGGGTGCCATGCGGGATACACGCCTGCCGAAATGGTCGAGTCGGTCTTGAGATTGATTTTTTTGACACCATCGGTCGTCACGAGCAATGTTCCTCCCTTATGTTGACGGGCATGAAACTGCATATTGTCGGTCTTATAGTTCTTGTAGGAATGACAATTGATACATTGCCCATCCTTGTCGGTGCTTAACAGCATATTGTTGTAGACCATCTGCTCTTCAAAGGAGGCCATTTCACGCTGACGTATGCTGAGTTCCTCATAAGTTACATAGGAGGGGGCGATGATACGATAAGAGATATAGGGATCGATAGGTTCCTCGGCCACATACCAACTTATCGGGCGATATTTCACCCACCCATTGTCAGTCTTGACATAGGTATGCAACTCTATAGTCTCGCCCTTAACAGATTCGAGAAAGGCATGCCATTGTTTGAGATTCCAATCGGTATGCTTACCTTTCATCACCAAGGACTGGCCACCAGCTTTGAGTTCGGTAACAAATTCTTTTCCCTCCATCTCATATGCTACGTTTAGAGGGGAGATATTATAGGGTATCGTGATATCGACGTATGCAGGATGTATAACAGGCAAGACATCCAACTCACTGTATTGAACAGGGACTTTAGCTGTGCAGGCGACGAAGAGGACTGCACAAGAAAACAGATTTAAGAACGACTTATAGCGCATAGTAATCTTATTAATAGGATTTGACATCTCGAATAAAGAAATAGAAGTACCAGAAGGTCTTACCATAGCGGTCATAGAATAGTTTCTTGGCTTCAGGATCACGCTCTACATTCTCTACGGCATGCTTCTGAGCGAAGCGCATAAAGTCTTTGAAGCGAGCATCTACCATTTTATCAAAGGGCATCTTGCTGATATCAACATTCTTTTCCAAGTTTCCATAAAGCAACGCCGCCTCTTGATAGTGAATGGGCATACGATCAGTCCTATGGCTATTTGCATAGCGGAAGAAACAGTTCCAGAAAGTGGGAATATCTTTCAATGTGAGAGCACACATCAAGGCCGCCTCATCAAACATTGGAGTAGTGAACTCATTGTAACTGTGTGCAAAATAGTTGAGCAAATAAATCTCTACCAGCGAGTTGTCACCGTCGAGTTGGTCATCATATTGATAGAGAGGTAAGATACTGGCCATTTCCCGGTCTTTTGCTATAAGTGTAGGGTTATTGGCGAGTTTCTCGTATTTCTCTGCCCAATCACGATAGAAGAGCGTCTTCTTCAAAGTACGTATGTATTTCTTCGCCAGTTCCGGCTCGCCCGAGATGAGTGAAGTACGCACCATATATTTCAGATAATCAACCTTCCAGCCATACTCCACAGCATCTTCAAGGCACCATCGATAACAGAAGTTCATGCGGCCATAGTGATAGTAGAGCATCTTACCACCCACCTGCATCAAGCGAATCTGCAAAGGCGACTTGGGTGCTTCACCACCATCAAGGTAGTGGAACATCTCGTCACCGGCCTTTCCCAACTTGAGTAGAGCCAGGTTCTTGTTA
>JAEIGA010007987.1_pt1 | contig 16044 bp, 12 predicted proteins | sample 9270691 | NCBI WGS metagenome assembly JAEIGA01 (sample SAMN17057246, study PRJNA624740) | gut metagenome | biome: biome; isolation source: fecal sample | host: Bos grunniens | place: China: Xizang | collected 2019
ACTTCCATTTCTCTAAATCGGGTTCGCCTTTTGCACTTATGCCTAACTTTTTCAATACTTGGATGTCAAGACCCTCGCGAAGCATATTAAAAGGTACTTCGTAGATTGTTGGAGCGTCTATCGATTCTATCACAGATGCTCTGTCGATATTGCAGAATAGCGAAATCTTATCTCGAACGCTCTCGGTCAAAGTATGTTCTGTTCTGCAGACTATAATATCCGGTTGAACGCCTTGTTGTAACAAATCTTTGACAGAGTGTTGTGTTGGCTTGGTTTTTAGTTCTCCGGCAGCCGCAAGGTAAGGCACATATGTCAAATGAATAACTATTGCATTGCCTTCTAATTCCCATTTAAGTTGTCTTATTGTCTCAACAAAAGGAAGAGATTCTATGTCGCCGACTGTGCCACCGATTTCGGTGATTACAAAATCGTATTGTCCGCCTTGGCCAAGCAATTTTATTCTTCTTTTTATTTCGTCTGTTATATGAGGAATGACTTGAACCGTTCCGCCAAGATAATCACCATGTCTTTCTTTTTCGATAACCGATTGATAGATTCGACCTGTTGTAACATTGTTTGCCTGAGATGTTCTGGTGTTTGTGAATCTCTCATAGTGGCCTAAGTCAAGGTCAGTCTCTGCTCCGTCTTCCGTAACGTAACATTCTCCATGTTCATATGGGTTAAGAGTGCCGGGATCTATGTTTATGTAAGGATCCAATTTTTGAATCGTAACCGAGTATCCGCGAGATTTCAAAAGCACCGCAAGAGATGAGGATATGATTCCTTTACCTAATGACGATGTAACGCCACCTGTAACAAATATATACTTAGTATTCAACATAGCTTCTTAGTTTATTCGTGATTAAACCTTTTATGACCTGCAAAGTTAGTTAAAAAAAACGGTCTAAAGAAATCTTTGCAATAATTTCTTCAACTTTGATGTTTTCGGCTCTTACAATCAAATCGGCTTGTCTGTAATAAAAATCTCTTTTTGCAAGACTTTCCATAAGGAATTCTTGTAGCTGCTCATCGGTTTTTCCTTGCAACAGGGGACGTGGACGTTTTGATTTCTTATGTCTTGATAATATGGAGTATGGATGCATATTCAAATATATCACATAGCCCGAAGATTTCATTTTTTTTAAGTTATCTCCAAAGCATGGCAAGCCTCCACCTGTCGCAATTACAATATCATCCTCGGAGTCTAAACTTTGCAAAATTTCTTTCTCAAATTTTCTAAATATTTCTTCACCATATTTTGCAAAAATCTGCTCAACGCTCAACCGATATTTGCTTTCAATCAATTTATCCGTATCAACAAAGCGATAATTCAAGCCTTTTGCCAATTTCTTTCCCACTGTGCTTTTTCCACAGAGCATATAGCCGATCAGAAATATTCTCATACGAAACTATCTTGCGTATGCGGCAACCGAAAGGTCTGCAAATTCATTATCCATATACTTAAACAATGCCGCCGATGCAACCATTGCCGCATTGTCTGTTGTGTACGAAAATTTAGGAATAAAAACCTCGCAACCATATTTTGCACCAAGTGTCTGAATGCTTTGTCTTAGAAGCGAATTTGCAGAAACACCTCCTGCTATTGCAATGTTTTTTATTCCCGTATCTTTTATTGCTTTTTCAAATTTTGAAATCAAACTATCAACAACGGCTTTCTGAACCGAGGCTGCAATATCGCAAATATTCTCTTCCAAATAGTTAGGATTCTCTTTAAGTTTGTCTCTTAGGGTGTAAAGTATGCCTGTTTTCAATCCTGAAAAACTGTAATCGTAACCGCCGATGCGACTTTGTGAAAACTGTAAAACAGCCTTGCCTTGTTGAGCTAATCTGTCGATGTGAGGACCGCCGGGATAGGGTAGGGAAAGTATTTTTGCGGCTTTGTCAATTGTTTCGCCCGCTGCATCATCTATCGTTCTGCCTATTATTTCCATTTTACGGGCTGAGTCAAGGCGTATAATCTGTGTGTTTCCCCCTGAAACCAAAAGGCAAAGCATTGGAAAAGATGGAACTTTCTGTTCAGGGGTGTCTTTAATGAAATGAGCCAAAACGTGGGCCTCCAAATGGTTTACCTCAATCATTTTCAGCCCTAAAGCAGCCGCAAAACTCTTTGCAAAACTAACTCCGACAAGTAGTGAACCCAAAAGCCCCGGACCGCGAGTAAATGCCACTGCTTCCAAATCATGTTTCGATATCCCCGCATCTTTCAAGGCCTTATCCACAACAGGAATTATGTTACATTGATGAGCACGAGAAGCCAACTCGGGAACAACTCCGCCATATTCGGCATGAACTTGTTGAGATGCCGTAACGTTCGACAAGACTCTGAATTCATTATCCATCACTGCACAAGAAGTATCGTCGCATGATGATTCTATCGCAAGAATATAAAACATATACTATCGGTTTTCAAAACTTTCCATTGCAAAAGTATGAAAAAAAAACGACAAGCTTGCAATGCTTTGTTCGGCTCTTGAAAAAAGAGTTTGCGTACCGAAAACACAGAAAAACGAAAAATGAAAATAATTCCGTGTTATTTAGTTTGATTATTAGTGATTTGAGTGATGATGAAATTACTTCTTGATTTCAGTAAAATGAATCTTGATTCTATTTTTTTCTTTCTTGATTTCGTTCGAACGAAACTTGATTTTGTTGAAGCAGAAAAAATATTCATTTTTGTGGTAAGAAATATGCGATTTATCGCTTAAAGATTGACGGAATTTGATTATCTTTGCAAACGACTATGTTTTGTATGGTCGGATAGTGTAATGCAGAAAAGATAAGACTATATGCAGTTTGCGGAAATTGTAGGACAGAGACATTTGATAAATTCGCTGATTAAGACAGTGGAAGAAGGAAGAGTTCCTCATGCACAGCTGTTTGCAGGAGTTGAAGGCAATGGTACGTTTGCTCTTGTTTTGGCTTATTCGCAGTTTATCTCGTGTCAAAACAAGCAATTCTACAATACCGAATCCGAAAATGAATTGCGAGCCGATTCTTGTGGAAAATGTCCCTCTTGTTTGAAGTATAAGAGACTTGCACACCCCGATTTACACTTTGTTTTCCCAAATACGACAACCAAAAAGGTGGATAAAAACAATGAATCAGCATTGTTTATGGATTTGTTTAGAGAATTTGTTGAAGAGAAACAAGGATATATCGATATCAATTCTTGGCTTGAGTATTTGAAAGCGGAAAATAAACAAGGTGAAATCAATGTCAGAGATGCCAATACGATAATCAAAGACCTTACGATGACATCTTACGAATCACCATACAAGGTAATGATTATTTGGTGTGCAGACAGATTGCGTCATGATGCGGCTCCGAAGTTGTTAAAGATAATAGAAGAGCCATACGACAAAACTTTGTTCTTTTTGATTTCAGAAAACACCGATTCGGTTCTTTCAACCATTGTTTCGAGAACGCAATTGGTAAAGGTATTACCGATAGAAAAAGACTGTTTGCAAGAGTTTTTGGTGCAGAAAAAAGGAATGAGCGTTTCTGATGCTGAAATCAGAGTGAAAAATTCGGAAGGAAATCTGCTCAAAGCCTTGAATTATGACAATCAAACGAATAAGGATTTTATCGAGATGTTTATCACTTGGACTCGATTGGCGTTCAGATATGATAAAAAAGCGATGGATATAATTCCTTTCTCGGAATCGCTTGCAAAAATGGGAAAAGAAAAGCAACGAACTTTCCTTTTGTCGGCATCGAATCTGTTTAGAGAATGTTTGATGTGTGCTTTGAATATTCCAATCGAATCGGAAATTCTTACAGGTGAGGACTCTGACTTCAAAAAGAAGTTTTCAAAGTTTTTGAATTATGAAAACGTAAATCGAATCTTTGCTCTGCTCAAACAAGCCGACTTTCACATAACACGAAATGCGAATGCGAAGATATTGTTCTTCGATTTGACTTTACAAATCGGCAGACAACTATCTCCGAATAAATAATACAATAAGAGAAATATTACATTGACAATGGAAAAAGAGATACAGGAAACACCGGAAGAAATAATAACTGCAAGTAGCGAAGAGGTAACAAACCAAATCAATAAAACACAATCTTCAATAAGCAGTCGTAGAATATTGGAACATGAGGATAGAGACGATACCATGCTGTTGGAGCAATTCGTTCACCCTTATTTTGACGAAGATCCCGATATGGGGAAAACGGAATACGAACCTAATGTTTTGTTGTCAAGAGGCTGTTGTGCAACTCCCGAATCCTATAAACCGATAAAGAAGAAAGAGATTGACAGTTGTTCAAAATTGAATGTCAATAATTGGATAAATAACATCAAAACGCCTTCGAATGCGACTGAATGTGATGTTGTGGAAGTGCGTTTCAAAAATTCGCGAAAAGATTTCTATCGTTTGCCCGAAGGATTGGAAATTTGTGAGGGGGATATTGTTGCAGTTGAGGGAACGCCCGGCCATGATATCGGCATAGTTTCTCTTAAGGGGGAATTGTGTCGCATTCAGATGAAGAAGAAAAACGTGGAAAATGGCGACAATATCAAGAAACTCTATCGTAGAGCAAGGGGTTCGGATATTGAAAAATGGTTACAATCGCTCGAAAAAGAGGATGGAATGATTTTCGAAACAAGACGATTGGCAGAAAGCTATGACTTGAAGATGAAAATCAATGATGTGGAATATCAGGGCGACGGAACAAAAGCCATATTCTATTATACAGCTGACGATAGAGTAGATTTCAGACAGTTGATTAAGGCTTTGGCTGAGCAATTCCGCATAAGAATCGAGATGAAACAGATAGGAGCAAGACAAGAGGCCGGAAGACTTGGCGGAATCGGTACTTGCGGTCGAGAATTGTGCTGTAGTACTTGGCTAAACTCGTTTCACTCGGTTTCAACTTCGGTAGCAAAAACACAACAACTCTTTCCAAATCCTCAGAAACTTGCAGGACAGTGCGGAAAGCTTAAATGCTGTTTGAATTATGAGTATGACGTTTATGTGGATGCCTTAAAGTCGTTCCCGGAATTGGGAGTCAGTTTGGAGACTAAAAAAGGTAAAGCGGTGTATCATAAAGTCGATGTTTTCAAACGCCTTATTTGGTATTCGTATCAAAACTCTCCTGAATTGATTCCGCTTTCAGTGCATTCGGTTAAGAAGATTATCAACGACAATAAGCGAAATGTTTTGCCTGACGACTTGGAATCGTTTGCCGAAAAGATAGAAAATAACAAGAAAGATTTACAATAGTTTTAACGAAACCTTATTTCAGTAAAGCGATGTCAAGAAATAAAATTTTGAAACTTTGTTTTGTTATTCCCTTTTGCGTGTTTGTTTTTGCGGCGTGCAACAGCAATGTAGTCTATGATAAAAACAAATCAGTGGATGAAAAAGCGTGGAGTGCGAAAGACAAACTCTTTTACGAGGTTGAAATAACCGATACGACACAACAATATAAGGTTGCTTTGAATGTAAGAAACACAACGGATTATCCTTATAGCAATGTCTATTTCTTTATGACTACAATTTTGCCTGACGGAAAGATAACCAAGAGAGACACAATTGAGTGTTACCTTGCTTATCCGGATGGCAATTGGAAGGGGAAAGGACGTTCCGATTTGAGAGATAATCGTTTCTGGATAGCAAAAAATGTTGAGTTTAAGCAGAAAGGTAAATATGTTTTCGAAATATATCAAGCTACAACCGACTCTACGCTTAGCGGAATTGCGGATGTAGGATTGCATATAGAGTATCAAGACCGATAAACAAAAGAAAATAACGGCTATGCAAAATAAAAATGTTCATAAAAAGAAGAGTCAAGGCAAGTCATTCGGCAAATATATCAAATTTATGTGGTTTGGTTATTTGTTTTTCTTGTTGGCTATTATTGCATTCTTCTCAATGTTGTCTGTTGGTTGGCTTGGGTTTATGCCTACTTTTGAAGAATTGGAGAATCCAAAGGCTAATCTTGCCACAGAGGTGTATGCGGATAATGGAGAATTGTTAGGCTACATCTGAATACAGAATCGTTCGATTGTAAACTACAAAGACATTTCTCCGAACTTGATTAACGCTTTGATTGCAACGGAAGACGTTCGATTTAGAGAGCATTCGGGGATTGATGCACGCTCTTTGTTCAGAGTATTGACCAAAACGCTTATCGGAGGTAAGAAAAGCTCGGGTGGAGGTAGTACATTGAGTCAGCAATTGGCCAAAAACCTTTTTCCAAGAGAGAAAAAGACCTTCTTCGGTACGGTTTATTCGAAATTGAAAGAGTGGATTGTTGCAGTGAAATTGGAAAGGAATTATTCGAAAGATGAAATCCTGTCGATGTATCTTAATATTGTGGATTATGGAAGCAACGCTTTCGGAATCAAAGCGGCAGCTCATACGTTTTTCTCAAAATTACCGTCAGAGCTTTCTGTGGAAGAATCGGCTGTATTGGTAGGTCTGTTGAAGGCTCCTACAACTTACAATCCTGTTCGCAATCCTGAAAATTCCACAAACAGAAGAAATACCGTTCTTACGCAGATGGAAAAATACGGATTCATTACTGCCGAAGAATTAGAAGCCAAAAAAGCCCAGCCGATTAAACTAAAATACACTCCGCATACTCATGATGAGGGAATAGCTACTTATTTCAGAGAAATGTTACGCAATTACATGAAAGAGTGGTGCAAGACTCATTATAAACCAAACGGCGATCAATACGACGTACACAAAGACGGACTGAAAGTTTACACTACAATAAACTACAAAATGCAAAAGAACGCCGAAGATGCGGTCAAAGAACATTTCAAGTACTTGCAGGGTGAATTTTTCAAACACACAAAAGGCTATAAGGATGCACCGTTTACGGGAATCAGTAAGGCTGACATAGAAAAGTATTACTTGCAGGCGATGAAAAATTCCGACCGTTACAGAGTGTTGAAAGAAGAAGGATTGAGCGATAAGGAAATAAGAGCGAATTTCGACAAGAAAGCGAAGATGAGAGTCTTTACTTGGAACGGAGATAAGGACACAACGATGACACCATGGGACAGTTTGAGATACTATAAGCACTTTTTGAATACGGGAATGGTGTCGGTAGAGCCGCAAACAGGTCATGTAAAGGTCTATGTCGGCGGAATAAATTACAAACACTTCAAGTTCGATAATGCAAAGCTTGGACGCCGTCAGGTAGGTTCGACTTTCAAACCTTATGTATATGCAGCAGCAATGAAAGACAGCGAATTGTCGCCATGTTTCGAACTTTCAAACACTCCTGTTACCTTTGAAGAATACGACAATTGGACTCCGAAAAACTCAAATCAAGCAAAAGAGGGGGAAATGGTATCTTTGAAGTGGGCGTTGGCAAATTCGGTGAATTTTATTTCGGCAGCGTTGATTAAAGACTATACAACACCGCAGTCGGTTATCAATCTTGTAAAGCAAATGGGTATTACAACTCCTATGCCTGCCGTTCCGTCAATCTGTCTTGGTACAGCGGATTTGTCGGTTATGGAAATGGCGGCTGCAATGGCAACATTCGCAAACAAGGGTGTGCATAAAGAGCCGATATTTATCACAAAGATATGCGACAATAAGGGAATGGTGTTGGAGGTATTCAACTCTAAGAGCAATACAGCTTTGGATGAAGAGACCGCATTTTTGGTTTTGGAATTGATGAAAGGCGTTGTCGATAGCGGAACCGGTGCAAGACTGAGATATAGATACAATCTTACAAGCACCATTGCAGGGAAGACCGGAACAACCGATAACAACTCCGACGGATGGTTTATAGGCATCAATCCCGAATTGGCAACTGCTGTATGGGTTGGCGGAGAGTTGCGAAGCATTCACTTCCGCAGTACAGCCTTAGGTCAAGGTGCTTCGATGGCTCTTCCTGTCTATGGATTGTTCCTAAAAAAGTGCGAAAAAGATCCTAAATTGAATTTCTACAAAGGAGACTTCGACCGTCCGCCTACAATAGAGACTGATATGGATTGTAGCAATTACATTCAAGAGGTTGGTGGCGAAGGAGTGGCAGAAGAATACGATAAAGAATGGTAAGGTATTGATGTAGCGAAAGTTGGAGTTGCGAAAATGATTCTTTGTTTTGGAAAAATGAATCAAAGAAACATTTTCGCAATTCTTTGATTCGTTGGAATGAATCTTTGAAAGAAAAAAATGTTTAATTGAAAGCTATAAGTTTATGCGAAAAAAGATAGAAATATTTGTAAGTTATTTTTTCAGAGAACCTTTTTCTGCGATAAAGAACAAAGAAAAGCAGGAGGGGGAAAGTTTGATTTGGAGACCTGTTTTCTTGATCAGCATTGTTTCTTTTTTGTTAGGCTTGATTATTTTGGCAAGTGATGCGGGCTTTTCGGGAGATGAGTTCTTTCATGTTCATCATTCGAAAGACGTAATCAATTACTACAAAACATTAGGTGAAGACAAAACGGCGGCAATTCCAACAGAGACAAACAATCTTCCTTATTACAGTCAATCGCCTGACACATTCATTCATCTGATAATTGATGCCTTCGGAATAGAAAACTATATGGGATTGCGACATCTTTGGTGCAATATCTTGGCTTGGATAGGGGTGCTGTACGCTTGCCTTTTGGCTCGAAAGGTCGGCGGTTGGAGAGCAGCCGTTCTTACATGTATCATTCTCTTTATTTCGCCTCGATTTTTCGGACACTCGTTTAACAATCTCAAAGACATACCTTTTGCATCTGCTTGCATAATGTCGATATACTACATCGTGAAATTCCTTGAGCAATTGCCTAAGATAAAAATCTCAACCGCAATTATGCTTGTACTCTCTATTGCTTTTGCAACTTCGATTCGAGTAGGAGGGTTGTTGATGATTGCATATTTCGGATTGTTTGCAATAATCTATTATATATATAAGAAAGAGGAATTGAAGCCTGTGTTTTTCAAAACTCTGCTTTGGTCATTGGGTATATGTGTTGTTGCATACGTTCTGACCGTTCTTACATGGCCGTACGCAATCGAAGGACCAGTGAAAAACGTTTACGATGCCTTCACCAATATGAGCAAGTTTGAAATTTCCATAAAGCAGATTTTTGAAGGTAAAATGCAATTCTCAACCTCTCTACCTTGGTATTATTCTCCAAAATATATGCTTATAACAACTCCGATTGTCGTTTTGATAGGATTTTTGTTGAGTATGATTTTTGTACATCATAATCGCAAACAATGGTTCTTATATTTAGTGCTTTTCTTCACTGCATTGTTCCCGATATGTTGGATAGTATCGGACAATTCCAATGTTTACGGTGGTTGGAGACATCTTTTGTTTGCCTATCCTTCGATAGCGATACTTTCAGCTTTGGGAATAAACACCTTGATTCAACTGATAAGAAACCGTTATGCGAAATATGCAGTTGCACTTGCCTTTGTACTTTTGTCAATCAATCCTTTGGCACACTATATTCGCAATCACCCTTATGAATATGTTTATTTCAATGAATTGATTGGAGGAACTAAAAATGCGTATGGCGAATACGAGATGGATTATTACTATCATTCGTTGAAGGATGCGGCAGATTGGGTGAAGGAAAACGCAAAGAAAGATTCGCTTACAACGGGAGATAAAATCATTGTCGGTTGTTGGCATATACATCCTATGAGTTATTATTTCAAAGACAATACCGACAAATTCAAAGTCGAGTTTATCCGTTGGTCGGAGAGGGGAAACGTCGATTGGGACTACGCAATAGTCTGCACAACCGGCATTTATCCCGAACTGCTTCGCATAGGAACATATCCTCCTAAGAATACAGTTTATGAGGTTAAAGTTGACGGCCGTCCTATCTGCATAGTATTGAAACGAGATCAAAAATACGATTGGAAAGGCTTTGAAGCGGCAACCGCAAACGACTTTGCAAAAGCCGAAGAACTGTATAAAAAAGCACTGATTGTCGATCCGATAAACGAAACGGCTGTTTTGGAGTTAGGCAATATATATATGAGCAGAGTGAAAACAGATACCTTGGGAATGAATTACCTTGCCAAGGCGAACAGACTTTTAGACGTTTTCATCCTTGCAAATCCTAATCACGAGATTGCAAACTATATGAAAGCACATTGCCATTATATGAACAAGGACATACGCTCTGCACTTGCCACATGCGACAGAATAATTTCCTACAACCCGAAATACGAGTCCTCATACATACTTGCATCACAGTTAAGACTGGTTTTGGGAGATTTGAACGGAGCAGAAGATTATTTGTTACGTCTTTTGAACGAAGGTGTGATAGGACAAGAATTGGTTGATATGTTGGTTCAAGTATTCCAATTCCAAGGTTTGGATGAGTCAAACGCATATATGAAGTTATATACTTTGTTGGCAGAATTCTATGAGAAAGAAGGAGATGACGAACTTGCCAAAGAATATTCCGATGCAGTAGAGACGATACGTCAAAGTATGTACGGAGTTCAATAATAACAAGTATTGAACAGACAAAAACAAAATCGGGCGATGCTCAAACGGCACCGCCCGATTTTTGTTATTTGGAAATTGCTTTTTAGAATATGTATTTAAGACCAAAAGCAAAGCCTTTAGCGTAGAAACCTACTTCCGGCAAAACTTCCAATGCAGGTCTGTAATCCAAAGATATTGCCAAAGGAACGCTAGGTATCTTATACTCAACACCAACTATTGCTTCTACGTCAAGACCGAAAGCAGCGTCATGGTGTTCTGAAACTTTCCAAGAACCTAATCCGGCACCAACTCCGTAATACAAAGTAAAGCCACTGCCAAGGCTTTGATTCCATTCGTACAATCCTGCAACTTGGAATCCGTGATTGTGAAGATGTCCTCTGAAGTCCAAAGATGTACCACCGTTGTACTTTTTAACTTGAACACCGTAGTCAAAACCACCAACTACACCAACACCCCAACCTTGGGCATTAACACTTGACAAAGGCAATGCAGCCAATACTGCAAATACTGCCATAACTAAGAATTTTTTCATCTTTTTTTGAGTATTTAATTAAACATTAAGTGAATTCCATTGCAAAGATAGAAAAAATATTCTGATTACAAGGATTTGACCAAACAAAGATTCATTTTTCTGATTCTTTGTTTCATTTTGCTGAAATCAAAAAAGAAAACGGGGAATTCAAGAAAGAATTCCCCGTTTCTTTATAAGAGTTTATTCTTCTCTTAGTTGTATTCGTTTATAATGTCTTTCACCATATCAGGAGTTAGACGTCCGTAAACCTTATCACCAATCATTACAACCGGTGCCAAACCGCAGGCTCCCACACAACGCAAGCAGTTGAGTGAAAACTTACCGTCAGGAGTGGTTTCGCCTATTCCGATACCTAATTGACGCTTAAACTCTTCCAATACTTTTTCTGCACCTCTTACATAGCAAGCTGTACCCATACATACTGAGATTGGGTGCTCGCCCTTTGGTATCATGGTGAAGAAAGAGTAGAATGTAACTATACCATATATGGTTGCAACAGGTACATTCAATTCCAAAGCAATCAATTCTTGAACTTCTGCAGGCAGATAGCCGTATTCACCTTGTACTTTGTGCAATACGTTGATTGCTTCGCCGGGTTTGTTGCCGAAAGAGGCACAAATCTCTTTTATCTTTTTGATTTTATCTTCTGATAACTTTACTTTTGCCATTTTCTTTTTCGTTTTTGATGGTTAGGCTTCGACTTCAACTTGTTTAGATTTGTCAAAATAATGTGTGTGTAGCAAGTGGTGTGATTTTTCTCCGCAAGGAGTTCCGAAATATTCATCATACAATTGTTTTACGTATGGATTTTCGTGAGACTTTCTAAGTTCCTTGCCTTGATCTTCACGATATATTGCCTCATGTCGTTTTTCAACTATTGAGAAATCGCCGTGATGATATGGTTGTCCGGCACCTCCGATACATCCACCAGGACAAGCCATCACTTCTATTGCGTGATATTGTACTTCTCCTTTGCGTACTTGATCCAAAAGCTTTCTTGCGTTACCCAATCCGTGAGCTATACCCAAGTGGATAGGGGTTCCGTCGAAGTCTATTGTAGCTTCTCTTACGCCTTCCAAACCTCTCAACTCTGTGAAATCAACTTTGCCCAATGTCTTTCCTGTGAATACTTCGTAAGCTGTACGAGCTGCTGCCTCGATAACTCCACCTGTTGCACCGAATATTACTGCTGCTCCGGTAGATGCTCCCAATGGCATGTCGAAATCTTCTTCAGGTAATGCTGTAAAGTCGATATTGAATTGCTTAATCAACTCTGCCAATTCTCTTGTGGTCAATGAGTAATCAACATCAGGGTTTCCGTCAACTTTGAACTCATCACGTTGACATTCATACTTCTTAGCGACACATGGCATAATAGATACAACAACCATATCTTCTCTCTTGATGCCTAATTTCTCAGCCCAATAGTTCTTTGCAACGGCTCCGAACATTTGTTGTGGACTCTTTGCAGTTGAAGGCACGTCTAACATATCAGGATAGTTGGTTTCAAAGAAGTTTACCCAACCCGGACAGCATGAAGTCAAGATAGGAAGTTTTACATCTTTGTCTCCTTCCATGAATTTCTTGATTCTGCCTAACATCTCAGTACCTTCTTCCATGATTGTCAAGTCTGCAGTGAAGTCTGTATCGAAAACGTAGTCGAAACCAATTCTTCTCAAAGCTGCAGCCATTTTTCCTGTAACTATTGTGCCGGCAGGGTAACCGAATTCTTCACCCAAAGCAACACGAACTGCAGGAGCTGTTTGTACAACCACTGTTTTTTGTGGGTTGCTTATTGCATTTATCACTTGTCTTGTTTGATCCACTTCGCTCAATGCTCCAACAGGACATGCCATTACACATTGTCCGCACATAGTACAAGTAGATTTTACAAGGTCTTGCTCAAATGCTGTAGCAACTACTGCTTCAAATCCACGGTTTACTGCACTTAAAGCACCTACTGTTTGAAGTTCGTTACATACAGTTTCGCAACGACGACACATAATACATTTATCAACATCTCTTATGATAGAAGGAGAGTTGTCTTTTCTATATGTAGATTGTTCTCCTTTGAAAGGAATTTCACGGATTCCCAATTTCTGTGCCAAAGTCTGCAATTCGCAGTTTCCACTTTTTGAACAAGTCAAACAATCTGCAGGGTGGTCAGATAGAATCAACTCTACAACTGTTCTTCTTGCATTAACCACTCTAAGAGAATGTGTATGCACAACCATTCCTTCCATAACTTCCGTTGCACAAGCAGGAGCAAGATTCTTTCTTCCTTCAACTTCGACAACACAAACACGACATCCACCTGGTTTGTTTTCAAGTTTCTGTCCATTCAATTCATAATAGCAAAGTGTAGGTATGTCAATGCCGAACTTACGGGCAGCTTTTAAGATTGTTTGTCCTTTTTCGGCTTGAATAGCTTTGCCGTCTATCGTTAAATTTATCATTTCCATTTTTCTAAAACCTTTTTTTGTTCAACACTTACCTTTATTTGATGCTGATTGCATTGAACTTACATTTTTCAATACAAGTACCACACTTAATACATGTTTCTTGGTTTATGTGATGTGGTGATTTCTTTTCTCCTTGTATTGCATTAACAGGACAATTTCTTGCACAAGATGTACAACCCACACATTGTTCAGGATCGATTACATATTGCATCAACGACTTACAAGCACCGGCTCTACATTTCTTGTCTTTAACGTGTTCCACATACTCATCCCAGAAATTGTTTATTGTAGATAGGATAGGGTTTGGTGATGTTTGTCCCAAGCCACAAAGAGCTGTGTCTTTGATTACTCCTGCAAGATTCTTCAATGTTTCAAGGTCTTCCATAGTTCCTTGACCCTTTGTAATCTTGTCAAGTATTTCTAACATTCTCTTATTACCTATTCTACAAGGAGAACATTTACCGCAACTTTCTTCGCAAGTGAATTCAAGGTAGAACTTAGCTATCGAAACCATACAAGAAGTTTCGTCCATAACTACCATACCGCCTGAACCCATCATTGAGCCTGCTGCTATAAGGTTATCATAATCTATCGGTGTGTCAAGGTGTTTTTCTGTCAAACAACCGCCTGAAGGACCTCCTGTTTGAACAGCTTTGAACTGTCTTCCGTTCTTGATTCCTCCACCTATCTCATAAATTACCTCTCTCAAGGTTATACCCATAGGAACCTCAATCAAACCTACGTTGTTTATTTGTCCGGCAAGAGCAAATACCTTAGTACCTTTTGATTTTTCAGTACCTATTTTGTTAAACCAGTTAGCACCCTTCAATATTATGATAGGAATATTTGCATACGTTTCTACGTTATTTACGTTCGTAGGTTTTTGCAAGTAACCGCTTTGAGCAGGGAACGGTGGTTTGAAAGTAGGTTCACCACGCTTACCTTCCATAGAGTGAATCAAAGCTGTTTCCTCTCCACATACGAAAGCACCTGCACCAAAACGCAATTCAATATCAAAATCAAAGCCAGAACCGAAAAGATTCTTACCTAAAACGCCATATTCTCTTGCTTGCTTAATAGCAGTTTGTAATCTGTCAATAGCCAATGGATATTCTGCACGGATGTAAACCAAACCCTTTGTAGCACCTATTGCATAACCGTTGATAGTCATTGCTTCGATAACAGAGTGAGGGTCTCCCTCCAAAATACTTCTGTCCATGAATGCACCAGGGTCTCCTTCGTCTGCATTACAAACAACATACTTTTGGTCAGCGTGGTTCTTTGATGCGATTTCCCATTTAACACCTGTAGGGAATCCTCCACCGCCACGTCCTCTTAGGCCAGATAATTTAATCTCATCAATAACCTGTTGAGGAGTTAGCTCTGTCAAACATTTTGCAACAGCAGCGTATCCGTCGTTTGCAATATACTCTTCGATGTTTTCAGGATCGATGAATCCACAGTTACGCAAAGCTATACGTAATTGTTTTTTGTAGAAATTCATGTGCTTAGCGTCAGCAACATGTTCTTTCTTTTCAGGGTCAGTGTAAAGCAATCTAGTAACCTTACGACCTTTTATAATGTGTTCTTCAATTATTTCTTGAGCATCTTCAGGTTTTACTTCTGTGTAGAAAGTGTTGTCAGGCATAATCTTAACGATAGGACCTTTCTCACAAAAACCGAAACAACCTGTAAGAATAACTTGCACTTCTTCATTCAAGCCTTTTTCTGTCAAAGCGGCTTGAAGATTTTTTGTAATCTCTTGGCTTCGAGATGCAGTACAGCCTGTACCTCCGCAGACCAAGATATGCATTTTATATTTCGCCATATATGTTTCCTCCAATTTATTTGATAAACCTTGTTATTGAATTTACTTTGCGATTACACCATCAACAAGTTCGCCTTTGGCAATATACTTATCGAGAATTTCATCTGCTTTTGCGTTATCGACATTTCCGAACACCACAGGTTCTTTTCCCGGAAGTGTAACCTCAATAGTCGGTTCTGCATTGCAGTGTCCCATACAATCGCTTTGAGTTAGGATAATCTCCAACCCTTTTTCGTCGGCTTGTTTCAACATATAGTCGAAAACGGATTTGGCACCGGCTGCAATTCCACAAGTAGCCATTGCAACTTTCACTTGAGCCAAATCATCTCTCTTGCCTTTGATTCTTGTGTCCATTCTTTCGTGGGCACTTTCTTTCAAAGCTTGCAAGTCTGATAAAGATTTTATTTGCACCATTTCTTTGATGTATTATTTTGTATTATAAAAGTTCTTAATGATAATCTAAAAAAACATTCAGATTATCCGACCGCAAATATAGTTCTATTTTTCTAAATAAAGAATCTTTTTGTCGAAAAAAATCAATTTTTAATTGAAATTATTTTTTTTGAGAGAAAAATTAGGCTGTTACAAAAAAAATAACTATTATTGCAAAACTAAATTTTGACGGATTTAAGTCTCGAAATTTTAATTCTTTGTTTCGTTCGACTGATTCTTGATTTCAGTGAAATGAATCTTGATTTTAATTTTTTGTTTCTTGAATTCGATATTGTTAAATCAAAAACCGCTAATTATGAATAATGTAATTG
>JAEIGA010007988.1_pt1 | contig 16043 bp, 10 predicted proteins | sample 9270691 | NCBI WGS metagenome assembly JAEIGA01 (sample SAMN17057246, study PRJNA624740) | gut metagenome | biome: biome; isolation source: fecal sample | host: Bos grunniens | place: China: Xizang | collected 2019
AACTTCGCAGTTGATATCTGAGATCGTACATATTATCTTAGTCTTCTTTTCGTTCATATACTTTGGCAAGTTTAAATTTTGGGAAGCGAATTTAGCAAAAAAATAGGAGTAATGAGAAAAATATCTAACTTTGTCAATCTGTACTAAAAACAATACCTATGCCTGTTACAATAAAGAGCGTAAAGTCATCCAAGGAACTCAAGGAGTTCATATTGTTCGCAAACAGAATGTATAAGGGTAATCCTTATTATGTTCCATGCATGCCTTCAGATGACTACAATACATTTGATAAAGAAAAGAACGGAGCCTTCGATTTCAGCGAAGCTGAGCTCTTTCTCGCATATAAAGACGGAAAGACAGTCGGCAGGGTGGCTGCCATAGTCAACCATAAGGCCAATGAGGCCTGGAACGTGAAGCAGGTACGCTTCGGATGGATTGATTTTATTGATGACATTGATGTTTCATCTGCTCTTCTTGAGGCAGTTATCGAATTTGGAAAGAAAAGAGGCATGACTCAGATTGTCGGTCCTCTTGGGTTTACAGATTTCGATCCTGAGGGCATGCTTGTGGAAGGATTCGACCGTTTGAGCACAATGGCTCTCATATATAATCACCCTTATTACCCCGAGCATATGAAGAAACTCGGATATTATAAGGAAACCGGATGGGTAGAATATCGCATCACACTTCCTGCTGAAGTTCCTGAAAGACATAAGCAGATAGCCGAGGCAGTAAAGGAAAGGTATGGACTTAAGATCCGAAAGCTGAGCCGTCGCCAGATCATGAAGGAAAATTATGGACATAAACTGTTCAAGCTTATAAATGAAACATATTGTGTCCTATATGGATATTCACTTCTTTCCGAGAAGCAGATCGATCAGTATGTGGCGACATATCTCAGCATTGTCAATACAGAGATGCTCACGTTTATCGAAGATTCAAAAGGTGATCTGATCGCTGCCGGAATCTCGATCCCTTCAATGTCTGAGGCTCTTCAAAAATCTCAGGGCCGTATGTTCCCGTTCGGATGGTGGCATATGCTTAATGCCATGTTCTGGAAAAAATCTGATACCCTCGATCTGCTTCTGATAGGTGTAAGGCCTGATTATCAGAACCGTGGAGTCAATTCACTGGTATGTGTGGACCTTATTGAACGTTATAGGAAACTTGGATTCAGATACGCAGAAACAAATGCAAATCTGGAGACCAATGCCAAAGTTCAGGCAATGTGGACACCATTCGAGAAGGAACTTCACAAGCGTCGTTGGGTATTCGGTAAAGACATAGACTGACGGCAGGGATGTTTGGTGATGAAAACATAGGACGCAGCAGAATGCTTCCACCTTTGCCAGAAAGGATGCGTCCAACTAGTCTCGATGGCTATGTAGGACAGCAGCATCTTGTCGGAAAAGGTTGTATTCTCCGCAATATGCTGGAGACAGGAAATCTCTCATCGTTCATATTATGGGGGCCTCCCGGAGTCGGCAAGACCACATTGTCCCGTATAGTCGCAACATCCCTTGGCAGGGAATTCCATACTTTGTCGGCTGTGAGTGCCGGCGTGAAGGAGGTCAGGGAGGTCATAGACAGAGCAAAGTCCAGCTCTCTCTTTTCCAATGGTCTGGCACCTATACTTTTCATTGACGAAATCCATCGATTCAGCAAATCTCAGCAGGATGCCCTTCTGGGTGCTGTTGAAGACGGAACTATAGTACTGATAGGAGCTACTACGGAAAATCCTTCTTTTGAGGTCATCACTCCCCTTCTGTCCAGATGTCAGGTCTTCGTGCTTAAGTCTCTGGCCAAGGGTGATTTGCAGTCTCTGCTTGACAGGGCGCTGCGTGAAGATGAAATCCTTTCGCATAAGGACATAGAGGTCAAGGAAACGGATGCGTTGTTCAGGTATAGTGCCGGAGATGCCAGAAAGCTGCTAAATATCCTTGAGATAGTGATAGGTGCATCAGTCGGAGTCTCCAGAATAGTCATAGACAACATGACCGTCACCTCATGTCTGCAGGAAAATACAGCTATCTATGACAAGGGTGGAGAGATGCATTATGACATTATCTCAGCCTTCATAAAGAGTGTGCGTGGCTCTGACCCTAACGCTTCGGTATATTATCTTGCAAGGATGCTTGATGGAGGTGAGGATCCGCTTTTCATTGCAAGGAGACTGTGTATTCTGGCTGCAGAAGATGTAGGCCTTGCCAATCCTAATGCCCTTCTTCTTGCAAACTCTACCTTTCAGATAGTTCATACGATCGGTATGCCTGAAGCTCGTATTCCATTGGCTGAATGTACCATATATCTTGCTTCGTCAGCTAAGAGCAATTCAGCGTATAAGGCTATAAATGAAGCCCTTGCGGTTGCTAAAGATACTCAAATGGCTTCGGTGCCGCTATATCTGAGGAATGCCCCGACAAAATTGATGGAAGAATTGGGATATGCGGACGGATATAGATATGCTCATGATTATCCAGGGCATTTTGCAGATCTTGAGTTCATGCCTGAGGAACTGAAAGGACATAAGTTCTACGAACCGGCTGATAACAAGCAGGAGGATGTGCTTCGTTCGCGCCTGGAGGCCCTATGGCCTAAATATTACAAGTAGTTTTCTTTATCAGAACGGATATCCGACTCCGAAATGCAGGGCATAGCCGTCGCGTCTGAGCCATTGTCCTGGCGTGAGCCATTTCTGATCTCTCGCAGGGTCGTGTACCTTGAATCCCATGTCAAGTCTGAGGAGAAGGAATCCGAAGTCGAGTCTGAGTCCGAGACCCCAGTTGGCAGCTATGCTTTCACCAAATGAGGACCAGCGGAACATGGCTTCGCTGCCCTCTCCGTCGGTTTCACCCTGTAATGTCCAGACGTTTCCAGCATCGAGGAATGCAGCTCCAGCCAGCTTCCAGACCATTTTGAAGCGGTACTCGACATTTGCTTCTATCTTCATGTCTCCGGTCTGATTAGGGATTATGAACGAGTCATCCATCTTCGCAAGTCCAGGTCCAACTGTTCTTGCCTGCCATCCCCTGAGGCTGTTGGCGCCACCGCCATAGAAGTGCTTTTCAAAAGGAAGTGCGGATGAATTTCCGTATGCATATCCTGCACCTACCAGCAGTCTGGCAGCAATCGACTGACCATCATTCTTTCCATATACCCACGTGCGGCCCAAAGTGACTTCTCCTCTGACATATTGTGCATATGGGGTGTTCCAGATCATTCCGGAGTTGTTTTCATCCTTCTGCATTACCGGATTGAAGGCGCTGAGAAGGTTTCCGGCAATGTCAAACTGAAGTCTCGAATAGAAGTATGATGTCTTAGGAACCGTTTCAGGATTGGTTGTGTAATATAGTACTGCTCCACTGCCAAGGTCAAAGTGGTTCTGGTATGCGTTCCTGAGGAACGGGTCGTTTGCCAATGTGGTGAAGAAGTTTTCGTCCAGGTCAAAAAGCTTTACTATGTTAAGCTGCAGAGGATATACCTGGTAGAAGAATCTGTTCTTTACGTTACCGAGGTATCCATATGACGTCGAAATGATGTTTCGGGTGTATTCGGGGCGATTCTGATAGTTATATGAAAGATTTACTTCAGTTCGTGGAATATTCCCCTTGAAGAGGCTGTAGGACAGAGGAAAGAATTTGGGGAAACTTAAGGCTCCGGCAACTCCGAATTCATTCGAACGTACGTTGTCATTGAACTTGAACTGAAAGTTTCCCATGAAACTGAGGTTGAGCCATTCTCCTCCGCGGAATATGTTTTTGTGATAATAGGAAATCTGTGGAGATATACCGAAGAGGCCGGATGAATTGGATGAGGCTTCCAGGTTTACCTTGAAACCTTGCATCTTTGACTGTGACAACGAAATCATGCAATCTACCAGATTTGTGTCCACCTTGGTCATTCCTATGTTTACACTGCTGAATACCCTGAGAGCAGAAAGCCTTGAGTATGTGTTTGTTACGACATCTTCTCCATATAATGCCCCTGGTTTGATCGTATTCAGGCTCTTCAGGACATTCTCTCTGATTTCAAGTGTCTTGGGGTAAGATATGCTTACCTGATTGAATCTGAATTTCCTGATCGGTTGAGCCTGGTCAGGACTTTCGTTTCTGGTGTATTCCTTTATGCTGAGGTTGAGCAAGGCAGAGTCCCTGATGGCAAGAGTATCTGCCTCGAAGAAGTAGTTGTTCCTGCTGAAGTCGTAGTAACCCAGATTTCTCAGGGCCTTGCTTGAGTTCTCTGTTGCTGTCTGTAAGGCTGCTTCAGAAAGGTAGTCTCCTGGCTTGATGCCCAAGAATGATGAATCCCTGAGGAAATCTTGCGCAAACGGACCGTTTTCTGGCAGTGTGAGAGTGATTTCCTTGATCGGGTAACGTTTGCCGAGGGTCACTTCGTAAGTCACCTTTACCCTTCTTTTCTTTACCTTGATGCTGCTTTCTACCTCAGATCCATAATATCCGAGGTATTCCAGCCTTTTGCCGATGCCTTCAATGGATTCATCCACCATTGCTGCGTCATATACTACCGGGGCGATTCCGATTTTTTCTACAAGCTTGTCCCATGTCTTCCCTTTTCCGTTTGACCAGTTGTATACATAAAGAAATGGTGACCAGCCGTTAGGTTTCTGTTTCAGGTACGGCTCGAGCTGACTTGTGCTGAAGTCCTTGTCGTTTCTTACTTCTATTTTGTTTCGGGCCAGGCGAAATTCTCCGTCCTGCAGTACTCGTGTAGTGCTGCAGGAAACGGCCGCAATAAGTGCTGCGGCGAAAAATAAGATATGAAAGCCCTGTTTCATCAATAATGTCGAGCGCAAATTTATACAAATTTACCTCAATCTGCGATTATCTCAAAATTTTGACCAAATAAATATCGCCTATCTGATGATAATATTGATAATAATGATATATTTGCGCAGTTTTATACAATCCGAGTGAGTCGGATAAGTGCTTTTAGGGATAAACCAACTTAATCACTTTACTTGAAATGAAGAATAAGTACATTGATCTGATCAATCAGACGTTTGAGTTTCCGCAGGATGAGTTCATGGTTGAAGACGGAGAACTCCATTTCCATGACATCAACATGATGGATATCATCAATCAATACGGCACACCGCTGAAGATTACTTATCTGCCGAAGATATCATCGCAGATACAGAGGGCAAAGCGAATGTTCAATGTGGCGATGGCAAAAGTGGATTACAAGGGTACATATAATTACTGCTATTGTACCAAGAGTTCACATTTCGAGTTCGTGCTTAAGGAGGCGCTCAAGAATGACATACACCTTGAAACATCTTCGGCTTTCGATCTCAATCTCATTGAAGCTCTTGCAGCTGAGGGAGTTGTGACTAAAGATCAATACATAGTATGTAATGGTTTCAAGAAGCCTGCATACATAGAGAATATTGCAAGTTTTGCAAACAGCGGCTGGAAGAACATTATTCCTGTCCTTGACAACATGCGTGAATTCGATGCTCTCGACAAGCTCGTGAATGAGCCTGTCAATATCGGTATCCGTATCGCATCTGAGGAGGACCCTACCTTTGACTTCTATACATCTCGTCTCGGTATCAGGTATAGCGACATCGTTCCTTTCTATGAGAACGTGATAAGCAACAGCAAGAAGTTCAAGCTGAAGATGCTGCACTTCTTCATCAATACGGGAATGAGAGATACCGCTTACTATTGGAACGAACTTGCCAAGTGCGTCGGAGTATATTGTGACCTTAAGATGATCTGCCCTGAACTCGATTCGATGAATATCGGTGGAGGTTTCCCTATCAAGAACTCGCTTGCTTCTGATTTTGATTATGAATACATGGCGGAAGAGATAATTTCGCAGATCAAGCTGATGTGTAACGCGCGTGGTGTTGCCGAGCCTAATATCTTTACCGAGTTCGGCAGCTTTACCGTAGGAGAATCAGGTGCTACGATATTCCAGATTCTTGATATGAAGCAGCAGAATGACAGGGAGCGCTGGTATATGATCGACAGCTCATTCATGGTGACTCTTCCGGACACTTGGGGAATCAAGCAGAAGTTCATCCTCCTTCCTATCAACAAGTGGAATGAGAAATATCAGCGTGTATTCCTTGGAGGACTTACATGTGACAGTCAGGACTATTACAATGCTGACGCCCATGCAAATGCCATTTACCTTCCGGTTAACGAGGATAAGGAAGAGCCTCTGTACATCGGATTCTTCCATACAGGAGCTTATCAGGAGTCGATATCGGGATATGGTGGTATTCAGCATTGTCTCCAGCCGGCACCTAAGCATATCATCATCGACAAGGACGAAGACGGTGAGTACACCACCAAACTCTTCAGCAAAGAACAGACATATAAGTCGATGTTGAAGATTCTCGGCTATTAAGAAACTGTTCATGGCACTTATATCAAATAATGAAATAAAGAAGGTCAGGTCTCTGCAGCAGAAGAAGTTCCGCGACGAGACCGGCCTTTTTATCGCTGAGGGCGAAAAGATAGTCGAGGAGGCTTTGGCTTCCTCTTTTGAGGTCGAAAAGGTATATCGGAGAAATGAGGTCGGAGAGGAAGCTATGGGAAGGATTTCCGCCCTTGCCTCCCCTTCTCCCGTGCTTGCAGTCGTACGCAAGCCATCTGATGCATATGTCTCTGATGTAAACCGGCTTCTGCCTTTGATTTCCAAGGGAGGACTATTCCTGGCCTTGGATACCATCAGGGATCCGGGTAATCTCGGTACAATCATACGTATAGCTGACTGGTTCGGAATCGATGCAATCTTTGCTGCCCCTGACACCGTAGATGTCTTCAACCCTAAAGTTGTGCAGGCTACCATGGGAGCAGTCTTCCGCGTACGTCTGCATTATGTTGACCTGCCTGCTCTTTCGGAAGCAGTGTTGTCATGCGGCGGAAGGATATATGGTACATTTCTGGATGGTCAGGACATGTATGGATTTGACTTGGATAATGGAAGTGAATTTCCGTCGATGATTGTGATCGGAAACGAGTCTGAAGGGATTTCGGCAGCTATGGCGGAAAAGGTCACGGACAGGCTGTATATCCCTCCATATCCGAAAGACGATACCGGATCCGAATCTCTCAACGCAGCTGTAGCGACAGCCATTACCGTAGCGGAATTCCGCAGAAGGACATATTGATCTTATGAACACGATAGAACCGAAACTTCTCACTGAGCTCATTAATGCCGATTATGATTCCCTCATGGGATTCAGAGTGAGGCGTATCCTCATGATCTGCAGTAATTATGATGCATTCATCCTCGAAGAGGACGGGCAGATCGAGACTCAGATATATAAGGAATATATTGACCTCAATCTCAGTACGCCTCCTAAGTTTGTCTGGGTACAGACTTCGGCAGAGGCCCGCGAAGTGCTTCAGACAGCTGTTGGCATCGATATGGTCATATGCATGTATAACGTAGGAGATAATGAGGTTCTTTCTCTCGCTTCGGATATCAAGCGTGAAAGACCGAGTCTTCCTTTTGTTCTGCTGACTCATTTTTCCAAGGAGGTATACAGGAGGCTTGCCGCCCAGGATACATCAGCGATAGACTACATGTTCACATGGCATGGAAATGCAGATCTGATCGTTGCGATCATCAAGTTGTTCGAGGACCTTAAGAATGCTGATAATGATATACTTAACGTAGGTGTACAGAGCATCATGCTTGTAGAGGATTCGGTAAGATATTATTCGACATATCTGCCGGAACTTTACAAGATGATATTGAAACAGAGTTCTGAATTCCTGAAGGAGACTCTCAATGAGCAGCAGCGCAAGCATATGAAGCGTTCGCGCCCGAAAATCCTTCTTGCCACCAACCTGGACGATGCCATGGCGATGTATGACAGATACAGCAGCAACATGCTTGGTGTCATTTCTGATGTAGGATTCTGCGAACATCGAGGCGAGGATTCCGAGCACGAGAAACTGGATGCTGGAATCTGCCTTGTAAGGCATATAAGGGCTATTGATCCGATGATGCCGATATTGCTCCAGTCTTCTCAGGAAAGTATGTCTGATGTCGCTCATGAAATGCGTGTCGGCTTCCTGCCAAAGTATTCCAAGACCTTGATGATACAGCTTTCGGAGTATATCAAGGAGGAATTCGCCTTCGGTGATTTTGTCTTCAGGGACTCGGACAGAATAGAATACGGACGAGCAGCAAACCTCAAGGAGTTGGAACTGCTGATGCGTGAGGTGCCTGATGAAGTGCTTCTTGCGAATACATCCAAGAACATGCTTTCAAAATGGTTCATGGCCCGAGGACTCTTTACCCTTGGAGCACGTTTCAAGACCGTTTCAGAAAGCAATTTCGCAGATGTCACCGAGCTCAGAAATTATGTCTCTCAGCAGATTCATGACTATCATGCCCTTACGGGACGTGGGGTGATTGCGCATTTCGATGCGGACAGCTACGGTCGCCATATATGGTTCTCACGCATGGGAGAAGGTTCTCTTGGAGGAAAGGCCCGCGGACTGGCTTTCTTGAACAATCTGGTTTACAAGCATGCCCTGTCTTCGAAGTATCCTGATGTGAAGGTGTCTATACCACGTACTGTAGTCATTGCAACAGATTATTTCGATCAGTTTATCTTGGAGAATGATCTTCAGTATGTTATAGATTCTGAAATATCTGACGAAGAAATTTTGTCAGAGTTTGTCGCATCGCGTCTTCCGGAGAGACTCGTCGAAGAACTCAGGTCGTATATCGACACAGTCCGCTCTCCTCTTGCCGTTCGTTCAAGTTCTAAGCTCGAAGACAGCAGCTACCAGCCTTTTGCCGGAGTCTATTCTACATATATGATTCCTCTTGTCGACAATAAGAATCAGATGCTGAGAATGCTCGGAAAGGCAATCAAGAGCGTATATGCCTCAGTATTCTATAACGGCAGCAGGACGTATATCCATACAACAGGCAATCTGCTCAGCGAGGAGAAGATGGCTGTCGTGGTACAGAGCATCTGCGGTTCAGAGCATGACGGCCTGTATTACCCTATGCTATCCGGTGTTGCCCGTTCAGTAAATTATTATCCTATCGGGAATGAGAAGCCGGAAGATGGAATCACCGATCTGGCTTTTGGTCTGGGAAAGACCGTTGTTGATGGTGGCAACACATTGAGGTTCAGCCCTAAATATCCAAAGAAGATACTTCAGCTTTCTGAAACCAAGCTTGCCATGAGGGATACGCAGAAGATGATGTACGCATTGGATCTTCATCCAGGTGCATTCAAGATTTCGCGTAATGAAGGAGTCAATCTGGTACATGCCCAGGTCGCGGATATCCTTCCGAAATATTCTCATCCTGAACTGGTTGCATCTACTTTCAGCATTGAGAACAACAGGATGGTTCCAGGTGTGTCAGTCAAGGGGCCGAGGGTGATTTCCTTCGATTCGATTCTCAAATATAATAGATTTCCTCTTGCTCAGATAATAAGGGATATTCTGGATATATGCAGAAATGAGCTCATGTGTGATATAGAGATCGAGTTCGCTGCTGATGTTGACTATAGAGGTGACCAGATGAGGATGAACTTCAAGCTTCTTCAGGTGCGCCCTGTGGGCGAATACAGTATGGAGAACAACATATCGGTAGAAAAGGCAGCTGAAGATATGCATACCGTGCTTGTACGTTCGTCAAAGGCTCTCGGTTCTGGTCATGTGGATGGAATGGGCTATCTGATCCATGTACCCTCAGGGACATTCGACAGTTCAAAGACACGTGAGATGGCAGCAGAAATAGCCAGATTCAATGAAATGGTGAAGAAAGAGAATGGTGGCTATCTGCTGATCGGGCCGGGCAGATGGGGATCTTCTGATCCATGGCTTGGTATACCTGTCGCTTGGAGCGATATCTCTGAAGCAAGGATGATAGTAGAGAGTGCGATACCCGGATATCAGATAGAACCTAGTCAGGGAACGCATTTCTTCCAGAATATAACTTCTTTAGGTGTCGGTTACCTCACTGTGGATACAGTAAGAGGAGACGGCGAGATAAATGAATCTGCAATCTCCTCTCTGGAGTGTGTATGCAAGGGTGAATATACCACCTTGTACAGGGTTCCTGGTGGAATAGACGGCTACATTGACCGTCAGGCCAACAATGCAATAGCCGGATTCTGACGTCAGCTAGACAAGTGTGATCACGACTGCATCCCTGGCAGGAACATCAACTTTCATGTCCTGTCCCGGATGCAGTTGTTCTGTTACCGGAATCTGCATCCACTCAAAAGCGTCTTCAGGTATGGCGACAGTCATTTCTGCCTTCTTTTCCGAAAAGTTTGCGGCTATCAGGAGTGTATGTCCTTCATGACTTCTGAGGAATGCGAAATGTCTGTCTTTGTCGAATCCGTCTGATGATGTGTTGCACCAGCACAGGTCGTACATTTTGCCCATTCCGATTGCTGCATCGTTTGCGGCAAGTCTTGTGGCCTTGGCAAATCTGCAGAATATGTCAGCCTCCTCTGCTTTCAGTCCTGCTTTGGTGATCTTGTTGATGTCCAGGCTCTTATATTCTCCCGAATCAATCAGTTTCCTGAGTCTTCCGACAGATCCGATGCTCCACCAGTCGAAGATTGTTGTGCGTCCGTCCTTTCCGCTGAATCCCTCCTCGTCCATTCCTCTTTCACCGACTTCCTCTCCGAAATAGATCATGAATGGAGCCGTATTGAGACATAATGACGTATAGAGAGATGCAAATTCAGCAGATGCTTCTCCTCCGAAGAAGTCGGATGCGAATCTCTGCTCGTCGTGGTTTTCAAGGAAATTGAGCATGTGTGGCTGGAGGTCACCGAGGAACTGCCAGTTGCGTGTGATGCCTGTTGCGGACTGCCATGGTTCGACCTGCGTCCCGCTTTCGCTGCGGTTCTTCTCGACAATTGTGCGAAGCGTGTCATATAGTCCTGACTTGTCGTAAAGGAGGTCAAAACCTACATTGCGCACATATTCTGCATAGAGCTCCTTCTTGTATACTTCTGCAATGAATATCACTGACGGGAATCTCGACTTTATGCCTGATATGAGCCATTTCATGAATCCAGGAGGCACCAGTTCAACCATGTCGCACCTGAAGCCGTCAACTCCTTTCGATGCCCAGAAATCCACAATATCCATCATCTTTTCCCAAGTGGGAGTGATTGTGTCACAGTAGTTTATCTTTATTGTTTCATACCAGTCATTGATGCCTGGACTGGCATTGAAGCAGTTGTTGCCGGTGGCAATTGCAGGCAGCTCATGGTAAGTTTCCATTCCTTCTGGTGCATTCAAAGGAAGTCTCAGTTCTTCTCCGGGATAATAGAAGAAGTCGTTTCCGGCGCTCCAATGCACTGATTTGTCATCATCTGCACCGAGTACCGGATGTCCTGCTGTCGGCCGGACTTTTCCATAGTCACGTGCCACATGATTCGGTACGAAATCAATGATGATCTTCAGGCCGGCATCGTGTACCCTTTTGATCAGCTCTTCAAACTCCTGCATTCTTTCTGCTGCGACATCTGCAAGATACGGATTCACGTCATAATAATCGCAGATAGCATATGGAGAGCCTGCCCTACCCTTGACTATCTGCGGGTGCGATGGAATGCATCCTTCGGCATTTTCCTGTGTGGAGTGTCTGATTATTCCGGTAGTCCACAGGTGGGTGCATCCGAGCCATTTCAGGTATTCCAGGGTTTTATTGTCGATGTCCGAAAGCTTTCCGGTGCCGTTGTCGGCAAGGCTTCCGTTCCTCTGTGGGTTGGCTGTCTTATCTCCCCAGAGCCGGGGCAGAAGTTGATATATTATGGTCTTGCGCATTGTTCGACGATTTTGAGCCGCGAATATACAATAAATTGCACGCCTTACAAAAATATTGATTATATTTGCCTTGATAGAATATTTTACAACACTAATACTTATAAATCATGGTTAATTTCTCACTTGAAGGTAAGGTTGCGCTTGTAACAGGTGCTTCTTACGGTATCGGTTTCGCAATTGCGACAGGTTTTGCACAGGCTGGAGCAAAGATCGTTTTCAACGACATCAAGCAGGAGCTTGTAGACAAGGGCCTTGCAGCATACAAGGAACTCGGAATTGAAGCACACGGTTATGTTTGTGACGTTACCAATGAAGAGCAGGTAAATGCTATGGTGGCTCAGATCGAGCAGGAAGTTGGTCCTATCAATATCCTCGTGAACAACGCAGGTATCATCAAGAGAATTCCTATGCATGAGATGACTGCAGCAGAATTCCGTCAGGTAATCGACATCGACCTTAATGGTCCTTTCATCTGCGCAAAGGCTGTTCTTCCTACTATGATGAAGCTCGGTGCAGGTAAGATCATCAACATCTGCTCAATGATGTCAGAGCTCGGCCGTGAGACTGTTTCTGCATATGCAGCAGCAAAGGGTGGTCTCAAGATGCTTACCAGGAACATTGCATCCGAGTATGGCCAGTACAATATCCAGTGTAACGGTATCGGACCAGGTTATATTGCAACTCCTCAGACTGCTCCTCTCCGTGAGCGTCAGGCAGACGGAAGCCGTCATCCATTCGATGCATTCATCGTTGCCAAGACTCCTGCAGAGCGTTGGGGTACACCTGAGGACCTTATGGGACCTGCAGTATTCCTTGCATCAGAGGCATCAGACTTCGTGAACGGTCATGTCCTCTATGTGGATGGTGGTATCCTTGCTTACATCGGAAAACAGCCTAAGTAATGAAAATATCGTCATTTTTTACTGTTGCTGGCGTCCTGTTGCTTACAGGATGCCACAATGGTTTATATGTGGAGGTGTCCAATCCTCTTGATGTCGACAGGCATCCTGAGATGGTAGAACTTAATGAGGAGCAGCTCATGGCTTCTCTTTCGCTTGAAGACGGTAAGACCTTTATCATTACGAGAGACGGTGAAGAAGTTCCATATCAGGTGACTTATGATGGAAAGGTAGTCTTCCCTGTTGATGTTGCTGCCGGTGAGACCCAGACATTCAAGGTTAGAAAAGGTACTCCTTCTGAATTCCCTGTGAAGGTCTGCGGAAAGCATTATCCTGAAAGAGTCGACGATATCTGTTGGGAGAACGACGTAACCGGATACAGAATATATGGATTCAAGGAGGATGCTCCTTCAGGTTATGACTTTTTCACAAAGCGTAATACAGATATGCCTGTGATTGATGACATGTACAGGATGGCTCTTGATCCTGAAAGAAAGAAGATCAGGAAGCAGTTGGCCAAGACTGACAAGGATTCGTCAGAAAGGTATAATCTGGCACACATGAGTTTCCACGTCGATCATGGATTCGGTGCCGATTGTTATGGCGTAGGCCCTACTCTTGGAGGTGGAACATCTGCTCTTGTGGAAGATGGGAAGATTCTCTATCCGGCATGTTACGACACATTCGAGATTCTTGATAACGGTCCTGTAAGATTCACATTGAAGATAACATTCAGACCGGTCAATGTTGGCGGATGTGCGGATGTCGTGGAAACAAGGGTCATGACTCTCGACCTCGGTTCGCATTTCACCAGGACTGATGTGTCTTTCGCTGGTCTTGACAAGCCGATGTCTATCGTGACAGGAATCGTTCTTCAGGACACAGACGGAACCGCAGTCGGTAATGCTGAAAAGGGTTATATAGCCTACCCTGCCCCTACAATGAATTTTGACAAGTTCAAGGAAGTTGACAACGGAACAATCTTCGTTGGCAATGCATTCCCGTTTGCGCTTGAAAATGCCGGCATCACTTATTTCTCTGAGGACGAAAAGAGGGGTACGGCTAAAGGTCATATACTTGCCCATTCGACATATAACCCGGGAACTGATTTTACATATTACTGGGGATTCGGATGGAATCATTCGGACATGACCTCATACGAACAGTGGCTCGAGCACCTTGAGACATTTACCTCTCAGCTCAGGAGTCCTCTTACTGTAACAATCAAATAATCAAATATGGAACAAGTATTCAGTTATATCATCGGCCTTGGTGCTGCCGTGATGATGCCTATCATCTTCACCATTCTCGGTGTCTGCATCGGCATCAAATTCAGCAAGGCACTCAAGAGCGGTCTCCTGGTTGGAGTCGGATTCGTAGGACTCTCTGTGGTGACTTCGCTGCTTACAAGCACTCTCGGTCCTGCACTCAGCAGAGTGGTTGAAATCTATGACCTGCAGCTTAAGGTCTTCGATATGGGATGGCCAGCAGCTGCATCTGTAGCATACAATACTTCTGTTGGAGCATTCATCATTCCGGTATGTCTTGGAGTGAACATCATCATGCTTCTTACAAAGACCACCCGCACAGTAAACATCGATCTCTGGAACTACTGGCATTTCGCTTTCATCGGCGCAATCGTATATTTCGCGTCAGGCAACATATGGTGGGGTTTCTTCGCAGCCATCATCTGCTACATCATTACCCTGATCATGGCAGACTACACTGCTGACCGTTTCCAGAAGTTCTACGACAACATGGAAGGAATATCAATTCCTCAGCCTTTCGTTCAGGGTTTTGTACCATTCGCTGTGATCATAAACAAGTGTCTTGACAAGATTCCTGGAATGGACAAGCTTGAAATAGATGCAGAAGGAATGAAGAAGAAGTTCGGTCTTCTCGGAGAGCCGCTCTTCCTCGGTATTCTTGTCGGTATCATCATCGGAATGCTTTCTTGCGACAGCTGGAATGAAATAGTTGACAAGATCCCTTACATTCTTGGACTTGGTATCAAGATGGGTGCAGTTATGGAACTCATTCCGCGTATCACTGCCCTCTTCATCGAGGGACTCAAACCTATTTCCGAGGCTACAAGAGAGCTGGTGAACAGGAAATTCAAGGGAGCGAAGGGTCTCAACATCGGTATGAGTCCAGCACTTGTAATCGGACATCCTACAACTTTGGTTGTTTCTCTCCTCCTTATCCCTGTAACTCTTCTTCTCGCGGTTGTACTTCCTGGTAATCAGTTCCTTCCGCTTGCATCACTTGCCGGAATGTTCTATGTTTTCGTGATGGTTCTTCCGATCACCAAGGGAAATGTCGTGAAGACTTTCATCATCGGACTTGTCGTGATGCTCATCGGACTTTATTTCGTTACTGACCTTGCTCCTCATTTCACAAAGGCAGCTCATGACGTATTCGAAAAGACTCAGGATGCAGCTGTAGCGATACCTGCCGGATTCGAAGGTGGTTCGCTTGACTTCGCTTCAAGTCCTCTTGCATGGGTGATCTTCCACCTTTCTTATTCGCTCAAGTGGATTGGAGCAGGAGTACTCGTGCTTATCACAATGTTCCTCATGGTGCTTAACCGTCGTGCTATCATAAAGTACCAGACGGCTTCACCTGCTGAAACAGAAGATACAACAGAAAACAAATAATATCAGATATCATGAAAAAAATCATTCTTTTTACATTTATGGGTCTTATGACAATAGCAGCAAACGCACAGTTGAACTATAAGGTTCAGACAGCATGTCATCCTGATGACGTAAAGCATTATGACACAGAACGTCTCCGCAGCGCATTCCTTATGGAGAAGGTTATGGCTGCAGATGAGATCAACCTTACTTACACACTTTATGACCGCCTTATCTACGGTGGTGCAATGCCTGTGCACAAGGTTCTTGTTCTTGAGACATTTGATGACCTCAAGGCTGAGCACTTCCTTGACAGACGCGAACTTGGAGTCATCAATGTAGGTGGTGACGGTGTCGTTACAGTTGACGGAAAGGAGTATGCTATGAAGTTCAAGGAGGGTCTTTATGTAGGTTGCGGCAAGAAGGAAGTTACCTTCAGAAGCGTTGACCCTGCAAACCCTGCAAAGTTCTACATCAACTCTACTCCTGCATACAAGGAGTATGTCACTCAGCTTATCACTACTGACCAGAATGCCGATCCTAAGAAGTATGCAATCGCAAAGTCTGACAAATATGGTAAGATGGAAGACAGCAATGACCGTGTTGTGAACCAGCTCATCGTAAGTTCAGTGCTCAGCAAGGCAAAGAACGGTGGTACAAACCAGCTTCAGATGGGTCTTACAGAGCTTAAGCCAGGTTCAGTGTGG
>JAEIGA010007989.1_pt1 | contig 16042 bp, 15 predicted proteins | sample 9270691 | NCBI WGS metagenome assembly JAEIGA01 (sample SAMN17057246, study PRJNA624740) | gut metagenome | biome: biome; isolation source: fecal sample | host: Bos grunniens | place: China: Xizang | collected 2019
GATGAAGTTCCTTTTTTTTCAAGGATTCTTTTTGCAGTTTCTCTCAACTCGTTTTTATTTTCAAAATGAGAGTTGCTCATTGTATGTGTGATATTGATTCCCATTATTTGATATCCCTTTTTCTTTATTGTCCCTTTAATATCTATATCGGCATATTTTTTAAAAACTTTAGGGGTAAATGAAAAATGTTTACAAAACTTAATATTTTTATCGCAAGAGCTATCTGTTAACAAAATATTATTTTTATAGTAAAATATATAGGTAATAGCTTAGTTGAAATCATTTATATAAAATTTGTATGAATTGATTTTTTTGAAGGGGTGTACGAGTATGTATAATGTAGCAATTATTGGAGCTGGACCAGCTGGGATTTTTACTGCGCTTGAGTTAACAAAACTTCGTCCAGAGTGGAAAATTGTTTTGATTGAAAAAGGACAAAAAATTGAAAAGCGAATTTGTCCTATAAGAAATGGTGCACCAAAATGTGTTAATTGCAAGCGCTGTGGTTTATTATGCGGTTGGGGCGGAGCAGGAGCTTTTTCAGATGGAAAACTTACGCTTACGCCTGATGTTGGTGGTCATCTTGTAGATTATATGACACGAGAAAAAGTCGAAGAATATATTAAATATGCTGATGATTTATATTTAGAGCATGGCGCCACTGATGAAGTTTTCGGTACTGACATGGAAGTATTTAGGGATATCGAACGTCAAGCAGCTTTAGCCGAGTTGAAGTTAGTTCATTCTCCTGTAAGACACTTGGGTACAGAACGCAGCTTAGATGTGTTAAAACACATGCAAGATTATTTAGATGAAAAGATAACAATTTTGAACAATGTCGCAGCTAAAAGTCTGATTGTTGAATGCGAGCAAGTCAAAGGTATTGTGCTTGATAACGGTGAAACTATTAGGGCTGAATATACAATAATTGCGCCAGGTAGAGAAGGCGCCGACTGGCTTACTCAAGAGTTTGCAAAAAATAAAATTGGCATGGTAAATAATGCGGTTGATGTAGGGGTTAGGGTTGAGCTTCCAGCACCGGTATTTGCACCGTTAACAGATAAATTATATGAATCAAAGCTCGTTTATCATTCTCCTACTTTTGGAGATGAGGTTAGAACTTTTTGCATGAATCCAAATGGCGAGGTTGTTCAAGAAAATTACAATGGAATTTCGACTGTAAATGGACATAGCTATGCAAATATCAAAACTAAAAACACAAATTTCGCACTTTTAGTAAGTAAAAAGTTTACAGAGCCTTTTAAAGAGCCTATTGCTTATGGACAGCATATTGCAAGTCTTGCTAACATGCTTGCGGGCGGGATTTTAGTACAAAGGTTCGGTGATTTGCTTGAGGGCAGACGCTCTACGCCTGATAGAATAAAATCAAGTATTATTGAACCGACATTGACTTGTGCAACTCCTGGCGATTTGAGTTTAGTAATTCCTTATCGTCAGATGAAATCAATTATTGAAATGTTGTTTGCGTTAGATAAAATTGCACCCGGAACGGCTTCTAGATATACACTTCTTTATGGTATAGAAGTTAAGTTCTATTCTGCAAGGGTCAAACTAACCAATGAATTAGAAACAGAAGGGGTAAAAAACTTATTTACAATTGGCGATGGCGCTGGTGTTACAAGAGGACTTATACAAGCATCAGCTTCTGGTGTATACGTAGCGCAGACTATAGCCGCAAGAGGGTAATTATATACTTCTAATAGCTTATGTTTAGTGGAATGTACTTTACAAGACTATTAAATGATTGTATTATAATAGTTGTAGATTGGAGGAACTTTGGTAGAGAAGTTTAAAATACAGGGCGGAGAATCATTAAAGGGAGAAGTGTCAGTTGGTGGCGCGAAGAATTCAGTTCTCAAGCTTCTTGCTGCTGCGATTTTAGTAAAAGGTTGCACAAAGATTTATAATGTTCCTCAATTAACAGATGTTACAATAATGCTACAAGTGCTTTCTGAGTTAGGCGCAAAGCTTGATTATAACAAAGAAGAAAAGTCTGTTGTAATTGATTCTACAAATATTTCATCAATAACTGCAAGATATGAGCTTGTAAGCAAAATGCGTGCATCGTTTACAATACTAGGAGCTTTGATTTCTAGATGTAAAGAAGCGATTGTAGCACTTCCTGGCGGATGTGCAATTGGCGAAAGAAGAGTTGATTTCCATATTAAGGGTTTGGAGACACTTGGAGCAAAAATAAAAATTGAAAATGGCTATGTGCATGCAAAAGCACCAAAACTAGTTGGTTCTGATATTTATTTGGACATACCTTCTGTAGGCGCGACTGAAAACTTAATGCTTGCGGCTGTTACAGCTCAAGGTTCGACAAGAATTCAAAATGCTGCGCAAGAGCCAGAAATTGTAGATTTAGCTAATTTTTTAAACGCAATAGGTGCTGATATTTCTGGTGCTGGTACTTCTGAAATTGTTATTAATGGCGTAAAATTAGAAAGTTTTCACTCTGTTGAATATACAACAATACCAGATAGAATAGAAGCTGGAACATTCATGGCAGCTGTTGTTGCAACAAGGGGTAAGGCAGTTATTAAGAACATATATCCTGCTCATTTGACATTTTTTAATGATAAATTAATAAAAATGGGAGCTTCAATTAAACTTGTTGAGCCTACTACAATTGAGGTAAGTGCTCGTAATAGATTGAATTCGATTAATTTTGTAACCCAACCTTATCCAGGATTTCCAACAGACTTACAAGCAATAGCAATGACGTTATTAACAACTGCAAATGGTGTTGGTATTATTACTGAAAGCCTTTATGAAAATAGATTTATGCAAGTTCCTGATTTAAGAAGAATGGGAGCTGATATTCACCAAGATAGAAACCATGCAATAATAAAAGGCGTTAAGAATTTGACAGGAGCAACAGTCGTTGCAAGTGATTTGAGAGCTGGTGCAGCACTCGTTATTGCCGGTCTTATTGCCAATAAAGAAACAATTGTAGAAAAATTGCATCATATAGATAGAGGCTATGAATCTTTTGAAGCGAAGCTTAGAGGTTTGGGTGCAAAAATTCAAAGAATTGATGATAATAGTGAAAGTAATTTAAATATGGGGGTGTTGAATGAGTCCCGCTTATAAAAGATGGTATGACCATGACCCAAAATTGTTAGAGGTTATTGAGTTATTGAAAAATTACCAAGAAGAGCTAAAAGAGCACGCAGTCGTATTTTTGGATAAGTTAGAACAGAAAGTCTCAAAAGAAGCTCTTGATAGATTTTACGATTTAGTTAAACCTGTTAATGGTGCTAGGTGGTATGATAAAGATCCCATTATTTCTAAGACTGTAGAAATTTTAAGAGTTGTGCCTCCGGAGGTTCAACATTCTTGCGCGGAAAGGTTTATTGCTGCGATTAGGGAAAAAGGAATTGAGTACGAAAGTCCTAATTTTAGTGAATAAAATATAAAAAGAGTAAATATAAAAACGCTTATAGATTCTAATATTTATAAGCGTTTTTATTTTGTATCTACATTGAATGTATGATAAGTTTCAAAAAGTATTAAAGAAAATATAACTTCTGTCGATATTGTTAGTATGGAAAACCAAAAGGTTTTTCATACCTCCTCCCCAAGTCTGGTAGCCGTTCTCAACTGAATGGCTTTTTTTTTATGCGCGCTTAGAGTCAAGTTGTCTTTTTAAATCTTCTTTTGTAATAGATCCGTCATTGTTTTTATCTAGCCCTTTGTTAGCTTGGTAATATTTATCACCAGATTCTGCTAGTATCTTTTTCTTTGCTCTTCCTGGTAGCCAAACTAGTGCGTATAGAGTTCCAGCATCAATTTTAGAATCTTTAGATAATCCAGCGTTGCTTTTTGCTTTTACTAAATACTTTTCAACATAAACTAATTGTTCTTCTGCGCTCATGTTTTTTAGGGCTTCTATGCTTGTACCCAAGTCTTTAGCTGTATTTGGCATGAATTGAATCAATCCAGTTGCGTCGCTAGATTTATTTCTAGCTGTAGGTTTTAAACCTGATTCCGCATTCATTAAGGCCATTAAATCATCAGCGTTACAGTTTAATCTGTTAGAGATTTGAACTACTTTATTATAAAATTCTTGTGATAGGGTCGAGTTAACTTTGCTCCATCTGCTTTTTAACTCAGTCGCGTCGTTTGCATAGCTTAAAGTATCTTTATCTGAGTATTTTTCTTGAGTTTCTTTTTTTACAAATGTGTCGCTACAAACAAATGAATTTGTAAAATTAGTCATTGAATAATTAAAGTTCTGAGGAAAATAATTATTTTGCTGAAAAGTATTATTATTCCATATAGAAGGGAATGAATTGTTCAAATAATTGTGGCTATTAAAGCTTTCAAAACTATTTGTACAACCTAGTATTGATGGGAATGTAAAATTCATGAACGAAAAATTCGGGGTCGGCATTGGTGGGAACGAAAAATTTATGAACGAAAAATTCGGGGTTGGCATTGGTGGGAATGTAAAATTCATGAATGAAAGATTAGAGTTTATTCTGCTGAATAATCCCTGTGTGAATCCAATATTAAAGTTCTCGCAAAATGAACTCATATTATCCCCGTATTAATATTCCCTATATATATAAAGCATTTTATTTTACGAAAATTGCTTATTATGTAACAAATTATTAAGTAAATTTATCTTTATTATTGTTGAATTGCTCGACTAGATACTCCAAAGCTATATTTTTTTGCTATAATTAAACTAGGCATTTGAAAAATAAAGGGAGAGTTATGAATAAAAATCAATCAATTGGTATGTATGTAATATTAGGTATAATGGTTTTGGCTTTTGTTTCTATGTTATTTTCAGGCCCAACCTCAAGCACTGAAGAATTATCATATACCGCATTTATGCAAAAGCTAGAAAATAAAGAAATAAAGAGTGTTGAAATGATGAAAGATACTCTAATTGCATTACCATTTAAACAGCCTGAAGCAAAAAAGACTGAAACCAATCCTCTTTATGGGGAGATTAAGCCTCCTATTTATCAATATAAAGTTGAGTTACCAGCAAATGCGGATATTCTCCCTCAATTAGAAAAAAATAATGTCGAAATAAATGTAAAGAAGATCAGCGAATCAGGTTCTGCATTAGGTATGGGGTCTTCATTTTTGACAATATTACTAGTGCTTGGATTTATAATGCTTATTGTAAAATCTATTCAAGCTGGTGGTGCTCAGGCTATGTCCTTTGGTAAATCTAGAGCAAAAATGCTTATGGATAATAAGGTAAAGACTACGTTTGCTGATGTTGCAGGTATTGATGAAGAGAAAAAAGAGCTTGAAGAAATTGTTGATTTCTTAAAACATTCTGATAAATATGTAAAACTTGGAGCAAAAATCCCAAAAGGAGTTCTTCTTGTTGGTTCTCCTGGTACAGGTAAAACTTTGATGGCAAAAGCTGTAGCTGGAGAAGCTGGTGTGCCGTTCTTTTCAATAAGTGGTTCGGACTTCGTTGAAATGTTTGTCGGTGTCGGTGCAAGTCGTGTTAGAGACTTGTTTGAACAAGCTAAAAAGCATCAGCCTTGTATCGTATTTATTGATGAAATTGATGCAGTTGGACGTCAACGTGGTGCTGGCATGGGTGGCGGACATGATGAAAGAGAACAAACTCTTAACCAATTACTTGTTGAGATGGATGGGTTTGATGAAAATACAAATATTATAATCTTAGCTGCAACTAATAGACCAGATATTTTAGATAACGCTCTATTAAGACCTGGTAGATTTGATAGACAAATTGTTATTAATAAGCCAGATGTATTAGGTAGAGAACAGATATTAAATGTACACGCTAAAAATAAACCACTTGCGAAAGATGTAGAGATTAAAGTTTTAGCGAAGCGTACTCCAGGATTCACAGGTGCTGATTTGCAGAATTTATTGAATGAAGCAGCTCTTCTTGCGGCTCGTCATAATAAATCTGAAATAGAAATGCCTGATATTGAAGAAGCAATTGATAAAGTAATGGCAGGACCTGAAAAGAAAAGCAGAATAATTTCGGACGAAGAAAAAGAAAATACAGCTTATCATGAAGTCGGACATGCTTTATTAGCGAAACTTCTTAAAAACTGTGATCCACTTCATAAAGTCTCAATCATTCCAAGAGGAATGGCGCTCGGTATCACATTGACACTTCCAGAAAAAGATCATTTAACAATGAGAAAACAACAATTGCTAGATAGAATTGCAATGATTTTGGGCGGCCGTGTTGCAGAGGAATTAGTTTACGGAAAAGATAATGTGACAACAGGTGCTTCAAATGACTTGGAAAAAGTCTCTGCACTTGCTAAAAGCATGGTAACTTCTTATGGTATGAGTGATAAAATGGGAAATCTTGCTTATGGCAAAGAACAAGAACATGTGTTCATGGGCAGAAACTTTGGTAACACTAGAGATTTTTCAGAAGAAATTGCGGCTGATATTGATAGAGAAATTAAGAAAATAGTTGATGAACAATATAATTTGGCAAAACAATTATTAACAGATAATAGGGATATGCTTGAATATATTGCAAAACAGCTTCTTGAAAGAGAAACTTTAGACGAAAAAGAATTTGAAGATATGATGAATGAAGTTCGTTCAAAAAGATCTTTTGACAATTGGCAGGGGTAAATGCAAAATAAAAGAAGGAGATAAGAATGGATAGAGATGAGTTAATATTTCAAGAATATAAATTATACGCGGAGCAAAAAGAAAACTTTATTGACAGAAATTTTAGAACTAATCGGTTTTATATGATTTCATTTGTTGCAATTATCTTTGCAATGATATTTACAGGGAATATAGTGTTTATGTCTAGAATAAGTGCAACTCTAGTATTTTCTCTAATCGGTATTTCTATTTGCGCTCTATGGTGGATGAATGTGGATTCTTATAACACATTGATAAAGATAAAATTTGCTAATGTTATTGAAAAAATTGAAGAAAAATTGCCAGTAAAACCTTTTACGGATGAATATAAAGGTATTGAAGAATTCAGAAATAATAAAGTTTTCATGTTTTCTGATATTCAAAAATTAATTGCAGTTTTTGGAGCTCTCTTCTTCTTTGCGGTATTTGTAAGTGAGTTTTCTCCAATTGTTGTGAAAATTTTTGGGAAAATTCTTACATTCTTCACATCTTTAAAAGGTGGAATTTAAATTTTTAGGATATAAATTTCGGAAGCGGAAAAGATGAAAGAAAATAATAGCACAGTTTTAAATTGGAATTATGTTACCTTATCGATTATAGTATTTTCAATACTCACGTTGCTAGTATTATATATGCCAGGACTAAGAGAAATCGATTTAGGAATACTAAAGACGATAAGAAGATTTTTAGGTCAATTCCCAAGCTATATTCCAGTATTTTTCTCAAATTATGGCGGCGTTGGGAATTTTTGGTGGCCACAAATTACAGCAGGAGCAGTCTTAATTTCACATCAAAAGTATTTAAAAACTTTTTTGCTTATATTTTTCACACAAGGATCTTATATAGTTGTTGATTTAATAAAAGATATTATAGGCCGAGAACGTCCTATTAATCATCCTGGATATAGCTTCCCTTCCTGTCATACATTAACAACTACAGTTTTTTACGGAATTATCATATATCTTATTTCTCGTCACGTAAGAAGCCATTTCTGGCGAATATCATTAAATATACTTTTCGGTTTTATGATTTTCATGGTAGCTCTTTCAAGACTATGGCTTGGCGTCCATTTCTTGAGCGATGTCATTGCTGGTCTTACGCTAGGATTTCTATTTGTTAATTTATTTATTATTTTAGATAAATTCTTTAGCGCTAGATAATAATTATCCCTTGCTAATAAAATCTTGTTTATATTCAACGGTTCCTGTAAAACCAGTCTTTACAATATTTCTACCGAATTTTGCTTCAAGTTTATCTAAACTTTGAGCGAGTTTTTCATTTTTTTCACGTCTTTTAGTATCTCCTAATAATGATTGCTGTTCATTTTCGGTTGGATTGAAATTTTCTAATAATATCCCAACGCTTCGATAAATCTCGTTTCTATTAAAGAGTTTTTCTAAAATAGGCATTGCTATCTCTGATATCTCAAATTCAAAATTCGTAGCAAATTCTAAATTATCTTTTTCACAATAGGTTCTAAAATCTTTTGTTTTGATTATAACTCCGATAGTTTTGCACTTACAATTAGCTTTGCGAAGCTTTCTACAAGCTGAATGAATATGAATCATTAATTCGTTTTTAAGATAATTCAAATCTGTTGAAAAATCTGGAAATGATTTTGTATCCATTATGGATTTAGGAGGCTTGATTTCTGTTGTTATTTTATTAATTTGGTTACCTAAAAGCTCATATTTAAGCTCAAGTCCGAGCTTCCCAAAGCGACTTTTAAGCCAAGTATCATTTTTTTGAACATAATCATAAGCTGTATATATCCCATGACCTCTAAGTTTTGGTTCTAATCTGCGACCAATACCCCAGACCTCTCCGATTTCAGAGGTCTTTAATAAGCGTTTAATACCACATTTGCCGGCAATATATACATGGTCGGGGGTTGTCTTAGCCTTATCAGAAGCCAATTTTGCCAATGCTTTTGTTCGACTCAGACCAACTGATACAGGAATCCCAATTTCTTGTGCTATAAGTTCTCTTATATACTTAGCCAAGTCATAGTAGTTTTTTTTATAAAGTTTTGATAATCCAGTCAAGTCCACAAAGGCTTCATCAATTGAGTATACTTCAACAGTCGGACTAAATTGTCTTAGCAGCGACATAACTTGTGATGATATTTGCGAATAATAATATAGATTTGCGTTAATATAAATAGCTTTTGGAAATTCTTTTTTAGCCATAAATAATGGATGCCCCATTGGAATACCCATTTCTTTAGCTTCTATTGAACGGGCAACCACGCAACCTCTTTCACCTGAGACAACACAAACTGGCTTTGCATTCAATCTTGGATTTAATTTTCGTTCACAAGATACAAAAAAGCTGTCACAATCAATTAAGGCTACATATTTTTGTTCAGTTACCAAACTCTTATTTCTCCAATGTTTCTCTAAGTTTATCATCAAAACCTCTCTTCTTGCAACAAGATAGCTTATTATTAGAAATTTGACCAAAAATTTAAATTAGCCACTTTTAATTTATATTTCTGATAAAATAAGAATATGAGTTCAGTATTTGAAAACTTTAATTACGAATTAGTTCATGTTGATTCCAAAACTGGTGCACGTGCAGGAGTTTTGCATACTCCGCATGGAGATATTAAAACTCCAATATTCATGCCAGTTGGAACAAATTCTACTGTAAAATTGGTAACGAATAATAATTTATATAATACAGGTGCACAGATAATTTTGGCGAACTCTTATCATTTGTATTTGAGAGCTGGTCATAAATTAATCGAAAAATTTGGTGGAATACACGGTTGGATGAATTGGAATAAACCTGTTTTGACAGACTCAGGAGGTTTTCAAGTTTTTTCTCTTGCTCATTTGAGAAAAATATCAGAAGAAGGAGTTGAGTTTAGAGATCCAAAAGATGGAAAGAAACATTTTATAAGCCCAGAGATATCAATGGAAATTCAACAATCAATTGGTGCAGATATAATTATGGCCTTTGATTGGTGTGCTCCATTTGGATGTGATTATAAAACAGCTAAAGAAGCAATGGAAAGAACTCATCGCTGGCTTGAGAGATGTATTAAAGCTAAAACTACAACTCATCAAGCTTTATTTCCAATTTGTCAAGGCGCATTTTATGATGATTTGAGAAGAGAAAGCGCTGCTTATGTTTCACAAATCCCAGCTGTAGGATATGCAATAGGAGGCTTGAGCGTTGGTGAAGATAAAGAAACTATGAACCATTTTGTTGAACTTACTGCACCTCTTCTTCCTCAAGATAAACCTCGTTATTTAATGGGTGTAGGAACTCCAGAGGATTTACTAGACGGAATAAAACGTGGAGTTGATATGTTTGACTGTGTTCTTCCGACTCGTAATGCAAGACATGGTTCTTTCTTTACAAGCGAAGGCAAAAAACAAATTAAAAATGCTCAGTATTGGGATGACCCAAGACCATTGGATGAAAACTGTAATTGCTATTGTTGTAAAAATCACTCAAGAGCATATTTAAGACACCTCTACAAATGCGGAGAGGGTACTGCTCAAGCGCTAATGTCCATACACAATATGCAATTTTTAATAGATTTCTCACAAAAGGCACGAGAAGCAATTCTTGAAGATAGGTTTGAAGAATTCTTTAATGAAAATTATTCTAAATTGATTTAGAAAAATTATTATTATTTTCTTTCCCAAGTACTTCAAACTTAATTCCATTTTGCTCAGGTATCTTAACGTACTCCATTATTTCTTCTAATTTAGCGATTAAATCCTTATTGCAATTTGCTATAGGTGTTTTGATTTTATTAATTATACTTCCCCATAAAGAAATATCGTTCTCTTGAATATAAGAATTTATAGGAGTTTCTTTTTCATCACCATATTGCCCTGAAAGAATTATAGGTTCAAGACCCTCTGCAAGACACGCTTCTTCTAATGAGTCGACGATACGACAGCTTTCTTGCGCGAAAGGAAGCTTTGAAAACGAATCAGTGCCTCCATAAATTAAGGTGCGAATATCGTCATTACCACCTTTAGACATCTGACGAAGCTCATCTATTTTTCTCATAATAAAATCTTTTACTAGATTGTAGTTAGATTCAACTCTTGGATCTGATTTGGCGAGAAATTTTTTATGTTCACCAAGTACTACAAACCCCACTGTTGTAGGTACTGAAATCTCAATTCGTTTTGGAGAATTTTTACTTAGCAATTCTCCATCTCTAATAGATAATTTACTTCCAAAGTTATCAAAATTACTTCTAGATTTTTCTAATAATTCAGCAGCGGTTTTGTTTCGACAAAGTTTAATAGTGGTCATCATATTGTAAAATTTCCTCCTAGTTGAATTTTATTTTATATAAAACTAAAAACCGTAAAAATTAAATTTGCTATTTAATAAATCTTAATATTTTAAGCAATTAAATTTCAAAAATTATAATTAAGCAAATAGAAGCTAGAACTCCACAATTCGGTGATATTAATCTTAGCAAAGATGATTTTGTTGCTCTAATTGAAGAGTATCAACATGTTCTAGTTGAACAATTTAATAAAATTTAAAACAAAGAATAAAAAAAGAATATATTCCGAAAACTGAATAAATTGTGTTATAATTTTTCCATAGAAAGAGGAATTTTATATGGAAAGATTTTATATTACAACAGCGATTGATTACGTAAATGGCGCTCCGCATATTGGGCACGCTTATGAGAAGATTTTAACAGATGTTATTTTTAGACATTTTACTCAAAGATGTGAAGATACTTATTTCTTGACAGGTACCGATGAACACGGTATAAAGATTCAAAAGACTTCTGTCGCGCAAGGCATGAGCCCACAAGAGCTTTGCGATATGAACTCTCAAAAATTTAAAGATGCTTGGAAAGCTCTTGATATTGAATACAATCAGATGATAAGAACTACTGCTCCTGAGCATAAGGCGATTGTACAAAAGATTTTTGATAAGTTGCTTAAAAAGGGTGATATCTATAAGCATTCCTATACAGGACTTTATTGTCAAGGCTGTGAAGCATTTTTAAGCGAGAAAGATTTAACCGAAGATGGGCTTTGTCCTGACCACTTAAAAAAACCTGAAGAAGTAAGCGAAGAAAACTATTTCTTTAAATTAACAAAATATAAAGATGCAATTATTAAACACATTAAAACTAACCCTGATTTTATCGTTCCATCTTTTAGAGCAAACGAAGTTATCAATCAGCTTGAAAATATTGAGGATATTTCAGTTTCTCGTGCTAAATCAAATGTAAGCTGGGGAATTCCTGTTTTAGGAGATGATGAGCAAGTTATCTATGTATGGATTGATGCACTTTCAAACTACATCACAGCTCTTGGCTATAACCCTGAAAATGTAGAAAAAAGTGATGAAAAATTCTTGAAATATTGGCCAGCTGATGTTCAAGTTATCGGAAAAGATATTTTAAAATTCCATAGTGTTTTCTGGCCAGCATTTCTATTAGCTTTAGATTTGCCGCTACCAAAGCATATTTTAGCACATGGCTGGATTACAATTGACCAGACTAAGATGTCTAAATCTTTAGGAAATGTTATTTCTCCAACTGGAGTTCTAGAATCCTTTAATCAAGAAATTCCTGATGCTCTAAGATATTACATGGCTTCAGCAGCCCCTTGCGGAAGAGATGGAAACTATTCTGATGAAGACTTCAAAGAAAAAGTTAACGCTCACCTCGCGAATTCTATGGGAAATTTATTGAATAGAACTCTTTCTATGCTTGCGAAATATTTTGACGGTGATGTAAAAGCAGAATTCAAAGTGAAATCAGAACTTTTTGATAAGGCCCTTGATACAGTAAAAGCTGTTAAGCACCATTTTGATTACTTTGAAGTTCAAGAAGCAGCTCAAAAAATAAATGAATTAGTAGATATAACAAATAAATATGTTACTGATAGTGCACCTTGGACATTAGCTAAAGAGGAAAAAATGACAGAATGCGGCCAAGTTCTCACAACTGTGCTTGAAATAATGTGCGTTGTTTCATCTCTTATTTATCCATTCTGTCCAAACATTGCAAAATCAATGGCTGAACAATTATCTTATGATTTGAATACAAAATTAGATGATATAACTTGTGATAACATTATGATCGGTCATTTAATTAATAAGGAAGATATTAAACCAGTCTTTTTAAGAATGGATAGCGAACTTGCTGATAAAACTAAAAAGTAAAATAAAGATAATAAAACAACCTATTGACTAATGCTATAGGTTGTTTTATTTTATTTTGTTTTTCTATTTTATTTCTCTATTTTTTTAATAAATTTTTAAATCTATTCATTGCCTCAATTGTATTTTCTTTAGAGCCAAAGGAAGTGAGCCTAAAAAATCCCTCTCCGTTTTTGCCGAAGCCTGCTCCTGGCGTACCAACAATTTGAGCGTTTTCAAGTAAATAATCAAAGAATTCCCAGCTAGACATATTATTTGGACATTTTAACCAAATATACGGAGAATGCTGTCCTCCGACAAACCAAATTCCACATTCTTCCATTGTATTAGAAATAATCTTTGCATTTTCCTTATAATAATTTATGTTTTCAGCAATCTCTTTTAAGCCTTCATCACTGAACACGGCTTCTGCACCGCGTTGCACAATATAAGGAACGCCATTGAATTTTGTTGTTTGACGCCTTAGCCACATTTTATTAAGCTTACCAAGCTCTTCTGGCACAATTGTATAACCACATCTAGTGCCAGTAAATCCAGCAGTTTTAGATAATGAGCAAAATTCAATAGCGCAAGATTTAGCTCCTTCTATCTCAAAAATTGAACGAGGTAAGATTGAATCAGAAATAAAACATTCATAAGCTGAATCAAAAAGTATAATTGCATTATTTTTTATCGCATAATCAACCCAAGTTTTTAATTGTTCTTTATTATAAACCGCTCCTGTTGGATTATTTGGCGAGCATAAATAAATTATATCTACTTTTTCTTCGTTTGGCATTGGGAGAAACTTATTTTCTTCGTTTGCGTTTGCAAAAATTATCTTTCTACCATTCATAATATTAGTATCAACGTAGACAGGGTAAACTGGATCGGGCACTAATACTACATTATCTTTGTCAAACAAATCTAAAATATTTCCCAAATCACTCTTTGCGCCATCTGATATAAAAATCTCATCAAGATTAAGTTGGATATTGTTTTTTGCATAATATTCTTGAATCGCAATCCTAAGAAAATCATATCCTTGCTCTGGACCGTAACCTCTAAAGGTCTCTTGAATTCCCATTTCATCAACCGCCTTGTGCATTGCATTAACAACTGCTTTGCATAAAGGTTTAGTAACATCACCAATTCCTAATCTTATAACTTTTTTGTCAGGATTATTTTTAGTATATTCATTTACTTTTTTAGCAATAGTTGAAAATAAATAACTTTGCTCTAAATTTTCATAATTTTTATTTAAATTCATACTAACCTCTTCATATACTCCCTCTCCTTGAGGAGAGGGTTGGGGTGAGGTGTCAACCAGCACCCAAAATTACTATTCTCTATTGATCAGTTTCTTCATGTTTTCCATTCATCAATTTTTCAAAGTCAGAAGGCTTGATATTCTGGATAAAGTTTTTAAATTCTTGGGCTTCCTCTTCATCTTTTGCTGTATCAGTTGAAACAGAGCCATTAAGAAGCACATTAGCTGTAACAAAAATCGGAGCTTTAGCTCGCATAGCAATCGCAATTGCATCAGATGGACGTGCATCTATTTCAAGAACTTCCTCACCTTTTGATAAATATAAAGTTGCATAATAAGTCTCTTTTTCAACATCATTAATTTCAACTTTATCTAATTTATAACCAGTTTTTTCTACCACATTAGTAATTAAATCATGTGTCATAGGCCTAGCAACAACAAGTCCTTCAATACACCTTATAATAGCGCTTGCCTCTGCTGAGCCAATCCATATTGGTAACGCTTTTCTATTATCTAAATCTTGTAGCACAACGATTGGCGAATTTGTTCTAACGTCTAACGCTATGCCCATAACCTTCATTTCAATCATAAAAATACCTCTCTATTACTCAATAGTAACATAAAATCGGTTTACATGGTATAATCAGCAGTATGAAAATTAATATTGTATATAATAAAAATATTACGGGTTTTTCTGATGTATTATCAGAAGTCGAAACTGTATTAATAAATAAAAAAGTCGAATTCAAATCTTATGAATTGGATTCAATGGGGAATTTTGGAGAATTTTCACTTGTAATTGGTGGAGATGGAACTTTACTAAGAGCTGCACGCTTTTATTCTGAATGGCAAATACCAGTGCTTGGTATAAATATCGGCCGACTTGGATTTCTATCTCAACAAGCTAGTATTGCGGAAGTTATTGATAAAATTATTGATGGGAATTATTATACAGAAGAACGACTTATGCTATCATCAATTGATAAACTTGCACTAAATGATTTTGTAATTAAGGGCTGTGATAAATCAAGGACTTCAAAAATTTTTCTTGAAATAAATGATAATGAAGTCTGCGATTATGTTGCGGATGGGTTGATAATTTCTACTCCAACAGGTTCAACAGCTTATGGCTTATCTGCAGGTGGCCCCGTCTTATACCCAACAATAGATGTTATATCTATAGTTCCAATTTGTCCCCATACCTTGAATGCAAGGCCACTTGTAGTGCCTTCTAGTGAAAAAATAACAATAAAGACTGGAGATAAATTACTATCAGTATCAATTGATGGTTTTGAAACCAAAGATTGCGTTGAGAAAATTACAATAAAATCTGCCCCAAGAAAAGCAGTTTTAGCGTTTTTGAAAGAAGGCAGATTTTATAATGTATTAAGAAATAAACTTCATTGGGGAATTTCACCTAAAGCATCTTATTATTGCCAAGATTTTTAAACCAATTCGCAATTTTCTTGAAAAACCCAGTTTTATTTGTATTATTTTTTACAGCATTTTTTACATTATTTTTTGGTTTAGAATTCTCTAATTTTTCATTAGCAACTCTTAAAGCTTCTTCAGCAGTTTCTCTTCTTTTTGTCTCATCTGCTAATTTATTTGCAGTTTCAGTTAGAGATTTTTCTTTTTCAGCAAGGTCTTTAGCGAGTTTTTTACAGTTTTTATATTTTACTACACCAAAAATAGTACCAGCTAAACCTAGAACACCTAACGCTGTTAGCCCTAGCATAGCCTTAGAATTGCTAGATGAACTTTTATCTACATAAGCTGGATAATCTGTAGAATATGAATCAGAATAACTTGTTGCCATAGGATTTGAATAATAATCATTTTGAGATTTGAGAGCGATATTATGTTGTCTATTAACTGCAGAAATTTCCATTCTAGACCACCTTTCATATTGTTTTAGTTTACTTAACTCCTGTAAATGATTATATTTGCTTTAATTTACATCAAAATTTACAAAAATTA
>JAEIGA010007990.1_pt1 | contig 16042 bp, 2 predicted proteins | sample 9270691 | NCBI WGS metagenome assembly JAEIGA01 (sample SAMN17057246, study PRJNA624740) | gut metagenome | biome: biome; isolation source: fecal sample | host: Bos grunniens | place: China: Xizang | collected 2019
ATTGTACGAACTAATCAACAATCCTGTAAAACTATAAAGATTTGCTATACCATCTTCAACACCATCCAATAAAACAAATTCACCTTGCTTCAAAACTGTTGATTCAATCAATAAGTCTGATTCATAAACATCAACAACTGGTGTACCTCCACCTGGACAAATCTCACATGTACGAATTGCAACACCATCATCCACACGTGTTGGAATCATATAGTAACAATCGCCAACAGCAAACGTCTCACCACTAGCAAGATAATAGAATGATTTTATTACAGTGTCTAGTAACACATCATTTTTATACCATTTATATTCATCTTCAACAAACTCATACCCTCCATTACTATCAGAACTCAAAATCGCAATCAGATTGCCAAACTTAGGTTGCAATATATCAGAACTATAATAAACATCAAAATTGATAGGTATTGAGATGTCATCACAATACGAAACAGAATCTCTTACTACGATAGTTGCAGTATAACTATTAGGACGACAAGAATCCGGAATCTGAATTACAAATCGTTTTTCACCATCAACTTCAATTCTATCAACATCCTCAAAACCATAAGTTTTTGCAAAACTATTAAATAGCACAGAATACTCAAATGGCTCACGCTTATCCTCAATCACATCATAATCTACATACAAGAACTCGTCATCAGCGCAAACATATCTATAACTAGGCTCAACTACAGCTCCCATAGGTATCATTTTCTCAAGAGTAAATATAACCAAGCTATCACAACCCAATTCCTTTGTCTTTAACCAAACTTGATATTCTCCCGGCTCCTCATAAAGTTTACCATTATAAACAACCCCCTGATTGCTACAAATAGTGTCGTACACATACGTATCCTCTGGAGTTGAAACAAATTTGAGGTCCATCACTGTCAAGCTATCACAACCACACCATGTAGTATCGTTATCAACATAGACACCATCAGTAACTATAAGTTGATCAGCAAAATATTCTATATCACCTTCACATTTCTTTTTATATAAAGAATCTACCTTATGAGAAATCGGTGGCACTACAACAGTAAATACTGAATCATCGCGACAAGCATCGTTAGATATACCTGTCTCCAAACGCACAGTAAAACTTCCACCCTCATTCGGGAAAGTAACAACTATATTCTCTTCTTGACTCTCATATTTCAAACCATCAACATTCCAAAAAAAAGTTTCACATGGTTCATCTGTTTCCGTTATCACATTATCTACTTTAGTTAATACACGACTCTTATTCGTAAATACCATCCTATTTTGACAGCCATGAGGTTCCCATTTTATATCGAAATCAGCATGAGGAATACGTGGTTGTACTAATGTAGAAAGTTCAAAACCACACCCCTTTATACCTTTATAATCAACCTTACAATAATAGGTCGTTGTATCATTACCTGGTACACGAAGCGTTCGCTCTTCAGAAATTTTAGTTTCACGATCCCCATGTTTAGACCATGTATATTCAAAACCTTCTGGAGCCTCTATCGTAATAGAATCAGCATCACCACAACTACTGTTTTTAATAACCGCATCAGCACAATCAAGTGTAAAATACGCATATCCAGCATGACCCGTTTGACGACAATCTCGTGCAATTAATTCTATCTCTATCACCTGACCATGGTACTTCTCTATATTCATACCAATAGTAGTCCAATCTTTCCAAACATACGCATCATACGTTTTCCAGTCAATATCACTAGCCATAGGTGAGAATTCGAAATCACCACACGTCGTACTAATCGTTTTACCATTCTCATCTTTCAAACGTAACCTAAAATAAGGGTCATTCTCAAGACCATGTCCAGGCGCCTCCAATACGACAGCATACTTCATCAAAATAATTTTAGCCGACAACGTATCTACTAAATATTTATATCTAATAGCCTCAGCTTCCGCACCAATCTCCCAATTACCCAAACGTACAGAAGCCAATGAACCCTCTGGAATAGTCCGTAGTTTATTTCCCGTACGAGGGTCAAACTCATCTTGCTTCCAATTCACAGTATGACGACTACGTATATCCTTAGGACCATAATCTATGGCATTCGCTGTAAATCCATCAGATACCCCTAAACCCGTTTCGACAAGTTGCTTATTTGGATCCCATGGAGTAGGCAAACCCAAACCACAATATCCCATTAAACAAGTAACATCTGGATTATTTGCCAACTTAACATAATTGATACAATGGGCATCTGGTGAAAAAATAATTATATCAGTTTCTGTTAGCCATGCACTTTTTTCATTGTCCCCACAAAGACCTCTAACTCTAACATCATATACCCCCTCTGGCAAACCTGGAATAACCATTTTTTTCTCAACTGTATAGTCATCAAAAACTAAATTATGATGTTGGCGCCAAGTCCGCATACCAGGAAGTCGATATTCTAAATCATATTTTTGATGCGAACCATCCCAATTAATAATTAGAGTATCTGCTACAGCTTCAACCGAAAGATAAGTTGGTTTTGGACAATTTCCTGTAGTAATCTGAATATCATCAATACACATTGACAACTCAACTAAAGAGGTATCTGTATTATTATTTTGCCAAATAAACACAAGATAAAAAGTACTATTATATGTCATACCTTCAAGGGCTGAATACTCTTGCCAAGACTCACTACCATACAATTTTTTCAGAGGTTTCTTAATTGTCGTAGGTAAAACGGCCTTAGAAGAATTAGAATTTAAATAATCCTTCATCACATAATCAGGAAGTAAATAATAATTCAAAACCGAAAGCTCATTAGACGAACCACCTTTCCATTCAAAAGAAACATTAACCCTACAACGATCTGTCTCTATTGAATCTGGTTTAGAAATATATATAGGTCTATACGCCATAACATAATTGGGCTTAGCACTATATGTCATAGTTTTACCATTATCACACGATATATGAAGAGAATTATACCCCTCTACATAATCCAAATTACCAATCATCCATTGATCGGCACATTTAGGACCTTCAGAACCCGCGTTTAATGTCCAATTCTTATTCTCTATAGAATCCTCAAAACCACATGAATATGGCAAAGTAATCTCATACGGCGACTGTTGAGAATACAACCGCACAGAAAAAACTAATAAAACAAATAATGTTTTGACAATAAATCTCATCATAATTATAAAATATATCTTACTCAAATACAATTTGTTTAATTTCACGACTGCCATCATCAAACAAGAAATCTAATATATACATACCAGACAACCCTAATGTTGATAGCATATTTTCACCCTCCATAATATCACATGTTTTTACCAAAATGCCAGTAGCTGTCCATATTCTCATCGATGCCGCATGTGATGTCACAACAGACAAAGTCTTGTCTGCTTCAAATACTAACACTCCATCATTTTCTTCTGCTCCCAAATCTTTCAAATCAGCCACACAAGACATAATAGAAACATTGTCAGATAAACGTGTCAATAATACAGAATACTCTGCATCCAAATCCAATCCATCTGGCTCATAAAGGATAGAAGAGGTTGCACCCACAATTGGTTGTCCGTCCTTATACCATTGAAATGCTATAAACTGATAACCAGTTGTATCATTATCATTCCACATATGGTTATATTTCTCATTCTTCACTGCAAGTACGTCATTCCAACGTTGAGCCAACACTTCTTTTGAATAATGAACTTCTATCGGCAAATCTACAGCCTCCAAACCACATGAAGTTTTACCAAATTTAAGATTCAAATTATATACACCAGGAACAATACTATCAGGAATTGGTACAATAAGAGCGTCTTGTTGAGGAACAACTTCCGAAGCTGATATATACGAAATATTATTTGTAAGCATCTTCATATCTACATCACATGACAAGAAATTACCAGAAAGAACACTATATGGAATTATCAAATTGTCATCATCCTCACAAACCCACACAGTAGAATCAAACTCAATAAACAAAGATTCATTAACCAAAAGATCCAAAGTAGAAATACTATCACAACCATTCGCTGTTTTAATCGTATCTCTATAAATACCTGTTTCTTTAATTACTCTACCACCAAAAATATATTCCTCATGGCTACAAATAGTATCATATTTATAATAATTTTCTGGTTTTGGAAGAACATTTAAATTTAATGTGCTAATTACCTCACAACCATACTCATTAAATATAGTATCAGAATAAGTACCAGCGACAAAAATAGGGGTGCCATTCAATATATATGGCTCGCCAAAACAAACAGTTTCATATGTTGTATCTCGAATTGCACCAATTTTTGGCAACGACACAACAAAAGTGGTATCATCAAAACATTTTCCTGCAATAAACGATTTAAGCGTAACTGGGTAATTACCACCTTCATCAGGGAAAACATGTGTTGGATTTTCATCAGTAGAAGTAGTCCCATCTCCAAAATCCCACAAATAAGAATCACATAGTTCATTTGTATAAGTAACTTCTCCTGAAATCTGATTAATCCTCACAATAGAACTATGATTAGTAAATTTCACTGCATTTTGACAATTTCCAACTTCCACTTTATGCTCTGCACCCGCCAAAGGGAAACGAGCAACAGCTGATGCATGTAAAGTATAATAACATTGTTTATTAGTAGGTTGGATAACATCAAGATAATAAGTCAATGTGTCATCAGGCTCTACAGCAAACACCCTTTCTTCCCACAATGTGCTATCTGGATTAGAAGGTAAATACCAACGATACAAAAAGCCCTCTGGTCCTTCAAACATATTCTTTTCTCCCTCTTCCATATTACCACAACTCAAACCTTTAATTTTACCATCAGAACAGCCTAATGTGAAATAAGCATAACCAAAGTGTGCGCCTTGATTACAATCAAAAGTCTGCAATCTAATTTTCAATGATTGACCATGATATTCTCTTAAATTCATCGCAATTGTAGTCCAATCTTTCCACCAAATAACAGGATCTCCATTCCCACCTCCTGATGCATACCATCCTTCCCCTGACGTATTCTCACCAGCAGTAAAAAAAGCTTCACCACAACCATACTCATCTAATCGCTCATTTCTATTTTTTAAAATCTCCAAAGTAAACTTCGGTTGATCCATAGCCTCATGTTGAGGATCTTGCAAAATTACCGCATAATTCAACAACAAAATTGCCGATTTAGTTGAATCAACTATATAATCATATTCAATACATTCAGCTTCATATTTAACGCCCCAGTTACCCAATCTAACAGAAGCAATCTCTCCATCAGGAACTGTTTTCAAACCAACTCCTCCGTCCATAGTACGAGCATCATACTCATCTTGCTTCCAATGAATAGTATGACGGCTCTCCATAGCCAAATATCCATAATCCACAAGACCTGGAGTGGCCTTAGGATTAGTTGTAGTTCCCCAAAAACATCTATTTTCCAAATTCAAAAAATTCAAACATGTACCACCAGTCGAATAAATAAATTTTTCAAACGACGACCATGCACTATACTCATCACCACATCTCGCACGAACATAAAACGTTGCAATACCCGCAAACAAATCTTTAATTTCACAATATTTAGTAGTTATACTATCAATATAGATAGGTTCAGCATCTGGACCTAAAGTATAACGAACATCATATGCATCAGCATCACCTTTCCACTGAAAAATAACATCATCACCTTTTTGAGCAACACTCAAACCTGTTGGTTTATTACATAAACCTACCTCTTTAATCAAAATATTATCAATAGCAACTGCAGGAGGAGTGATTCCAACTACACCATTACGCCATACAAAAACTAAATTATATTTTGTACCATCTGAATAAATAGTATCAGAAATAGAATTCCATGTTCTTTGACCAAGCCCCAAAGAGTCTGCACCAAAAAACAATCCATATTTTTCATTAACAAAATCGGTTTGCAAGAAAGGTGATTTATCAATAGATGCCAATAAACTAGTATCGACCTCATTTTCAGGAACCCAGCACACATACAAACCATCAACATTATGCATACCACCTGCTTGCCATTCAAAAGAAAACTCGTAATAACCCGAATCTAAAACAAGAGGGCGATAAGCAACAACAGAAGTCGGCTTTTGTACATAACTATTTGTCTCACCTTCATCACCAGAAATAAACAATCCAGCATTACCAGTATTAGCACCAGCAGCACCAAAAAACCATCTATTAAAACAAGACTCTCCTCTTTTACCTGTATTCAATCTCCATTCTTTATATTCTCTCAAATCTTCAAAATCAGTTTGATAAGATTTTGAAGTGACAAGTGTTTGTGCTGACATCCCACCAACAAACAATAAAGAAACAATAAATAATAAAAATTTTGCTAATGTTTTCATAATAGTTAAAAAACATCGTCAAGAGCCGAAGCTCTTGAACGATGTTTATTTTAATAGATTATTGTACTATAACTTTTCCTTGATATACATTACCTTCTCCAGTAATGATGCGAACAACATATACTCCACACTCTGACAATCCATCAATAGCAATTGGATATACAGTTGGAGAATCAACAACTACACGTTGTCCAACAGCATTAAATACTTCAACCAACATATCTTTACGTTCGTTTACTGTAAATTCTGCTTCAACATACAATGTGTTGTTTGCTTTAACTGGGTTAGGAACTAATACCAAATCCAAAGATTCAACATTTTCTACAGCATCTCCCAATAGAACTACCAATGTATGTACTATAATATCTTTACAATTTTCAGCTTCAATTTCAATAGTTTCTTTATATGTACCTGGAGCTGTAGCAATATCATAATACAAATTCATATATTCATATGGCAACTCATCTGTAGTAACTGTATCTGTAACATAGATTGTTTCTCCATTAAGGACTCTGAGATTCAAAGTGATTGTAGAGTCACAACCATCAACTGAAAGAAGTTCTTGTGTATAAACGCCTGTTTCTGTCAAGTTTTTGAATCCATATTTATTATATGATTCACCTTTACAGATATTTGCATCTATTGTTTGTCTCAAATCAGGCAATACTGTCGCATTAAGAAGAACAACAGAATCTTCGGCAAATGTTTCGATATATTGGCCAGAAGTACTAATTGTTTGCGAACCAAATTGATAAGTTTCGCCGAAACAGATATTTACTTCTTCATAATCTGTTGCATCTCCCACTACAAGATTCAATGTAATAATAGAGTCACAATCACCTATTTTTGATTTCAATGGCAATCTATAAGAACCTGGCTGAGTCAAACCAACAAAACCATTTTCATTGTAAGTTTCACCCTTAGCAATAACTGCATTTATCACAATATTACTATAATCTTTCAATACTGTAGCAACCAATGTTATTAAAGAATCGCAACCACCAGGAGTTTTAATAAGTTTTTCATAAGAACCTGATGTTGAAATTGTTTCACCAAAGAAGTCATATGTTTCACCATAACAAATATCTACATATTCTGTATGACGAATTGCATCATTAACCTTAAGAATGAGAGTAACAATAGAGTCACAACCTGTTGAAGCTGTAAGAGTATCTCTATATACACCTGTCATGTAATATTCATTGCCATTCCATGTCAATTTCATACCTTGACAAATAGTATCAAATACTTGTGTTTCAACAACTGGATAAGCATTCAAATTAAGAACTACAATAGAGTCACAACCGTTATGTGCTGTCAACTTACGTTTATAAATTCCAGCTTCATACAAGTTTATGAATTGATTTTCATTGTCACTATAAACACCATTTTCACACATGTAAGCAGGAGTCAACTCTGTGATTTGCATAGGAGTAACATTCACAGAAAGAGCATAACAAATATCTACATTATCTTCTGTTTGTGTCAAATCCCATTTAACGAAGTCATTTTTACCAACTTCCAAATCTTCTGGTTGAAGTGAGAAATATTCATTTTCATAGCTTGAAGTTTCACAAATAGTTACCACCTCGCCATCTTCAGCATAAGCATTAATATGAACATTATCCAAGTGAATATCTGCTCTACCAAGTGCTGCGTTAGCTTCAGCATAGAATGCAACCATAATTGCTTTACCAGCATACTTAGTCAAATCGAGAGAATATTGTTCACCTGTATGAGGTATATCCAAACAAGTAAATTCACCAGAATTCCAATTCCATATAGTTGCATTGTCACGTTTCCAAGTTTTACCAGCATCTTCAGAGATAAGAATAGCAAACTTGTTATTAACATCATCCAACGATTGTACAGAAACAGGATCTGCATTTTGATAGTCTGTTAATGCAAGATCGAATGACATATGATACTTAGCATTAGCATCAGCCAAATCAATAGCAGGAGAGAACAACCAATATGTATTAGAATAAGTATTAGTTGTGTAATTAAAACTACCACCAAATGTAGCTGTCATATTATTGGTAGAGAATAAACCAGATTCTGCCAACGGTTCTTTAGTAGTCCAACCAGTAGCATTAGTTGGTTGAGTATAAATAAATCTAGCAGAACCATAAGTAATTACATCCGATATAATTGGAGATGTAGCACGAGTCCAATCTGTTGGGCACAAACCTAATTGTTCAAACTCTTCACGATAAAGAACGCCACGTAATGTTTCAAATACAGTAGTCAAAGACCATTCAGATTCTTCGAAAGGACCGCAAACTGATTTCACTCTCACATAATAGTTTGTAAGTTCTTTAAGATTTTCAAACTTATGAGGGAAACGAACGACTGTATCTGTTACAGCATTTGTAAAGTTGCTATTATCAGCAATTTGAACAATATATTTGCTTGCATAATCAACGACTGTCAATTCGGCAGCATCAACTCTGATATTATCCACATTAATATTGATAGGAGCAGTACAAGTTTCAGAAGTTACTTCAACATCGTCAATATAAACAACATTGTCAAAGAATCCATATTTATCGTTTTTGAATGCGATAAATGCACCTTGAGCATTTTTCAAAGGCACTGAACATTTAACCCAGTAGTCACATCCAGTTAAGTCATCTGAAATTTTTGTTGAAGTTGTAATATCCTTATTTGTATAAGGGTATTCAAATACTTTGAGTGATTTAAATGTAGAAGGAACATTTGGATCTGTCATTGTACCTACAGTTATTCTACGCGCATAACCTCTATCTCCAGAAGTATAACCTGCATTGATTTCAGGATCTAGAGTTTCATTATTAACGCGTCCAGTAGTAGCATCATGAGTAACACATCTCATCCAGAATGTGAGATAAAGTGAATCCATATTTCCCTCAAACAATGGGAATGCTAAATAACCACCTGCCCAAGAGTCATAAGAAATTGGAGCAAATGTATCAGTTGGTTTATTTGGATCGGTTGTTCCTCTTTGATTAAACTTAATAGCTTTTGATGTAGCTCCACCAGTACGGTCATAAATAGTCTTATCATTTGTAACCAATTTAGGTCTTACATATTTGTAAGGATCAGATGTTGGTTGAATATGAGAAACAACATAACAATCAGAGATAGCATCATCTTCATCGTAAGTATAAACGATGTCAGTAGCAATTGGATTACATGGAGTTGTCAATTCAACAGGACCAACCCATTTACTTGTTGCACCTTCTCCACAAACTGTAGTTACATAAGCACGATATGATGTCATTTCACTCAAACCAGTAGCTTTAATAGAAGTAGCTTTAACTGTATCAATAAATACACAATCTTCTGCTGGCAATGTCGCGATATCAACATCCATTTGGTCAGTAACCTTAACAATGAATTCAGCATTAGCTTCCATTGATTCCCAAGCCAAGCTAACAGATTCATTATCAAATGCTGTCATAACAAAATTCAATGGAGCCATACAAGTTTGACGTTCGATTTTAATATCATCAATTGCTCCAGAACGAATAATTGCATCACCCTCAGGTTGTGTATTATTCCAGTAGAATACCAAGTTATAGATACCAGCATCTTCGTCTGTAACAGTAACTTCCATTTGAGTAGTTGTCCAACCATTATTGTTAGCCAAGAACGCAACCTTTCTACCTGGAGTAAGATCAAATTTACCATTTCCTGTAATATTCATTGGATCTCTCAAATCTGTATTCATGCCATTCAAACCTTGAATAGAGCTATTTCCACCTTTGAAAGTTGAAGTTGAAGGAATCAACATTGCTTTCATAAAGTCGAATACCATTTCTTCAGGAGCTTTTGGAGAAGACATACCTGTACAAGTCCAATTGTAGCTGATATTATAAACACCTTTTTCAAGATAAATAGTAATATAAGCCCATGAATAAGATTCAGGCATCATTGTTTTATCCTTACCATTATTGAAATATTGCATTGAAGAGCCATTGTCATAAGAGATATACAATGCGCTATCAGAGCTTGATTTATTTTCAGACACTTCAAATGCAGCATCTACACCAATATACCATTTATCAGTTTGATCATCTTGAGCAAATGCCCATTTTGAATTTACATCAGCACCTTCAAAATTGCAATAGTATGGCATTTCTTTAATAAAGCCTTTAAGTGTAGTTCTTTTATCTACATATGTCCAAGGAGAGACAGCAGTATCATTACAGAAAGCACGTACATAGATATCGTATTCGGTAGCAGGAGCAAGGCCTTTTGCTGCACCAGTTGTACCTGTAAACTCTGTAACTATACCATTATCATATACTGGGTCGAAACCAACTTCGCCACATTTAAATTCATATTTAACACCACCACTATGAGAGAAAGAGTATGTCAAAGATGTATCTGAATGTGTAACAAATTGGAAGCTATAAGGTCTTGGACAATCAGGTATTTTTTCAATAACGATATCATCGAGATAAACGCGAGCAATCTTAACATTCAAATCAAAATCAGATCTGAAAGCAACATGTTTACCTGAGCCAGTGTAATTTGTGAAATACAATTCTTTTTTAGCGAAAGTACCGCCATAAACTTGAACAGTATCAACAGGAACGAAAGAATTAACAATATCTGTTATATCTTCAACGACACCCATAATCAAATATGGTTGTTGATTGTATGTAGAAGAACCAGTATATGCTCTTGCGAAAAGAGTAACCATACAAGAATTCAAACTATCTACATCAATTTCTTCAGTAACAAGATATGCCTCTTCTTCATTAGATTTAGCATCCAAAGCAACACTACTTGAACCTGTATTCGCATAAGTTACAACTGATGGATAATCTGTGTTACCTGGTTTATAATAACCATTCCAACATTTTGGCATAAGACCAACATCGGTTGATGAAGTTGCATAATTTCTTTCGAAACCATCAGTGAAAGGCAAAGTAATCTTATTTGAGCAAATAGTGCTAACTATCTTAACAGTTGACCATTCGCTCCAGCTTTTATCTTTACAAGTAGAACGAGCATAAACATAATACTCTGTATTAGGTTTAAGGTTGTTAAGTGTTGTAGTATTTGCAGTTACATCAATTGCTGTTTGATTAGCAAGGTCTTCTTCCAATAAGAATTTATTAGAGCATACAACTTGATAAGGAGCTGTACCTGTAAGATTCAAATCGAATGATTTATCTGCGATATTAGCAACGTTAACACCTGTATAACATTCAGGCACAAAACCATAAGAAATATCGTCAATATAAACAACATTACTTTTGCTAAAGTCAGAAACAAAGATGATATATTTACCTTGATTTCCGAGGTAGTCACCATCATATTTCTCAAATGTTACTTCATAAGGACGCCATTCTAAACCAAAGTTCAATGTGTCAACAGCTTCGAATGTTGCAAGGTTAGATGGGTTAGTAACAACACCGACAACAATTGAGTGAGCATATTTATCAGAAGCGTATTGTCTTGTAGGAGCTGCACCCCAGAATTTCAAGCGAACATCCTTAATATCTTCAACTTCCAAACGAGGGCTAACAACATAAGCGCCATTGAAGACAGCAGAAGTACTAACTTCTGTTCGGATTTTCAAAGAGAATAGGCCACCAGCATTTGCAGATTCACGAGTGCAATAAGGGATATAAGCCGCATTATTCATTGATGTATTATTACCAACCAAATAACAGTCAGGAGCAGCACCTTCACTAAAGAATTCAAAGCCTTCAACTTTCAAGTCATTTGGAACTTGAGGTTGACAGTTTGTACGCAAAGGAATAACACGTGACCAAACACCAACTTCATCATCACAAATAGCTCTTACATAAACATAATAACCTGTATTTGATTCAAGGTTTTGAATAGTGCAAGGATTTGAAGTTACTGTATCAACTCTAAATACCAATTTAGGATCAATTTTAGATTCAGCAAGTTGTTCGTTAGTCAATTGTTGTTTTGCCAAAAGAACAGCCCATTTATTATTTACAGCTGGTGATTGCCAAGACAATTTAGCATAATCAAAAGAGATGTCTTCAATTTTAACATTTTCAGGACGAGCACAAGTTTGAATTTCTTCAACAACAATATTATCAAGATAATAAGATGACCAATTTGTATAGTTAGTTGATAATTTGAAAGCAATATGTTCACCTGCACCTTTATATTGATCTAAAAGCACAATATGGTTACACCATTTACTAGCAAGTTCATTATTCATAGGGATTGACTTAATCACCTCAAATGTTGTTGAGTCATTAGGGTCAGTCATTGCACCTATTAAGATAGAATAGTCAGTACGAGAAGAATAGAGGTCGAATGTAATTTGAAGTTCTTTAACTGATTTCTCCATTTTTGGCAATGCCACATAGATATCTTGGTATCCAGAACGATTATTGTTATTAGTGAGATACAACATTTTAGTTTTGTTGCCATCTTTTGCGGTTGAAGGAGCTTCGATATATGGATAATACCAAAACTCTACACTTGTAGGTTGATTAGGTCTATAGTTAGGGTTAGCATAAGCATATTGTTGTGTATACAAACATTCTGGGAAATCCTTGATACGTCCATCAGTTGAACCTACATATCTTTCGAAATCTTCGGTATAAGGCAATTTTTCATATCCTTTACATTCTGTCATGTATTCAGAAACGAAAGTCCATTCACCACCTTTAGTACCACAAATACTACGGATAGAATAATAATATTTTACATTTGGATAATCCAAACCTTCAACTGTAATAGAAGGGATAGAGAGAGTATCGTTGTAGAGATAAGTGATTTTATTTGCTTCATCACCTTCCATTTCTTCTGTTGTGTGTTTTTCGCTAAATAGGCGGAATACCCAAGAGTCAGCTCCATTTCCGTTCCAAGTGAATTGAACTTTAGAAGGATCTTCAGGATTAGCAACTACATTGATATTTGTAGGAGTTGCACATTCAGGAATTGCTGTAAATTTCACATCATCAAGATAGAAATGATTATATGCAGCTTTAGCAGCAACAGCATCACCCATACCCAAAACAGCAAAGAATTTGCCTTTTACGTTTGTATATTGGTCTAAATCATAGAATACGAATTTACCGACACCTTCGTTCAAAGAGATTGTATCAATAGCTTCGAAAGTAGTGATATCGTTTGCAACTGACATAAAGCCCACAGCAGCCTCAGCAAGTCTATAACCAGAAGCATCTTCAGGATTAGCAATATAGAAAGAGATACGTGTAGTATCAAAATCAAGTTGAAGTTCTGGGAAAACTAATGCAGCATAAGCACCTGCAAAAGTTTGATTACCAACTCTCAATTGATAAACATATTGAGAAGGAGCTGTTGTAGCATAACTATTAGATATTCCAATAGGAGAAGAAGATGTAGCATACAAATGATTAAATAAAGCGATAGCTCCTTTTGGAAGATAAGAACCAATAGTTTTATTACCATGTTTTACTTGATATGCATATTTAGTATTACCTATAGAAGATGTAGCATCATGTCCGTCAGCCAAAATATAAGGCAATGCTGCAACTTTATCAAGTGTACGGATATATTTTACATCGCTCCATTCGCCTGCAGTATTACTATCACAAGCACGTACATACACATAATATTCAGTAGAAACTTCTAAACCGTCAACAACAGCATGATTAGCTATTTGTTTACGGACAACGTTAGTAGCAGTAGCAATAAGAGAATCAGCTAATGCAGTTTTAGAAAGAACTACATCATAAGTTGCATAAGGTGCATCAAAGTCAAACTGAACAGAAGTTGCAGTAGGAAGAAGCATTGAAAATTCATTTACTTTCATGAATTTTGAACGATAACCAACTGTCAAGTTGTCAAATACAAAACAGTTGCGATATGAAAATTTAGACAAGAAAGTAATATATCTACCTGTACCTTCATAATTTTCAAAAGAGACAAAACGTTCTTCTTTATTTTGGAAATACTTAGTAGTAATTGTGTCAACAGGTTCGAAAGTATTGATGTCAGCAGGATCTTCAACAAGACCTACAATAATATCAAATTTTTCAGCATTATAATTATAAGTCCATAAAGACAAATACAAATCTTCAACATTAACAGTATCTCTAAGTTTAGGCATTACAGCATAAGCATAAGAGTTTTCAGGGATATAAGGTATGTTGCTAGTAGTAGAATAATAGTTGTCGGCATAAAAACACAAAGCATAGTCATTTGTAGTTGAATAAGTACCCAAACTAGATGTAGCACGGTTTGTGTTAATAAAAGGAGCATAAGCATCATCAGCTGCACCATAGGTCCAAGTAGTCATACGAGAAGGGTGAGCTTGAGTTGCAGGCATTTCAAAATCTACTACATAAGGGTCTTCATAAGTGAAGTCCATATAATTGACAGTAGTAAATGAGCCTTCAGTCCATTCGCTATATTCGCCATAACAATCTGAACGCATATAGTAGTGGTATGTCACATTAGGTTCAAGTCCATTTACTACAAAAGTATTTGTTTGCATTAAGAATACATCACAAACATCAGCTTTAAAAGAAGCATCTTCAAGTTGTTCTGGAGTAAGAGCGGTAGTTGAAACTTTAAGAGAGAAACCTTTAACGTCCCAAGAACCTACCCAAGAAATACGTACAGAATCACTTGTTTGATCGCCAATAGTAATTTCTTCTGGAGCAAAGCAATTAGGAGCCGAACGCAATTCTACTTTATCCAAAACAACACCTCTACCCAATCTATCCTCAGCTTCAAATGCCAATTGAAAAAATTCAGCACTACCAATAAAAGCCAAAGACAAAGTATCTTGAGACCATTTAGATATATATTTATCATACTCTTTGAGTCTAGCCCAAGGACCATCAGCTTTAGTTCTATACAAAATTCTCAAGACATCGAAGTCATTAGTCCATCTATCTTGAGCGTGAGCAAAAACGAGAATAGGGTCAGCCAATCTAGCAAAACTAACCTTATCTCCTTCTGCTTTACTTAAATTCGGAGTAATCAAACGAGCTACCGAATTTGTAGTAATGTTTGTGTCAGCAGAAAATCTCAAGCGAGCAGATCCATCAAAAGCTCCCATTGGGTAAGAACCTCCTGTTTCTTTCACCCACTGAACTTTTCCAGAAACACACTCCTGAGTCCAACCTTCAGGAATACCATTTTCAAAACTTTCATTAAGAATACTAGCATATTCTTGAGCGGAAAGTAGAAAAGGTACAAACAAAATTGCCAATAGAGCAATCATTTTTTGTAATTTTCTTTTCATAGTTATAAATTTTAGTTAAACAAATAGATAATTAATATTTTTTATATTTTTTTATCAATATTATTACAAAACAAAATATACCATAATACAACATCCGAAAAATCACGCAAATATACACCTTATTTTTCAAATAAAAAAGATTTTACAACAAAATTTCACAAATTTATTAAAATTTACACAAAAAAAGCATACACGTGTAATCACTACACTGTATGCTCAAGCAAAATATATTATCTATTGTTTAACTTTAATAATTAATTTACCCAAATTTTATATACATAACTCCTGTCATCAGTCTTTATTTGCAAAATATAAAAACCGGTTTCGGATGGAGCCATAATATAGTTATTATTACTATCAATATTGTACGAACTAATCAACAATCCTGTAAAACTATAAAGATTTGCTATACCATCTTCAACACCATCCAATAAAACAAATTCACCTTGCTTCAAAACTGTTGATTCAATCAATAAGTCTGATTCATAAACATCAACAACTGG
>JAEIGA010007991.1_pt1 | contig 16040 bp, 14 predicted proteins | sample 9270691 | NCBI WGS metagenome assembly JAEIGA01 (sample SAMN17057246, study PRJNA624740) | gut metagenome | biome: biome; isolation source: fecal sample | host: Bos grunniens | place: China: Xizang | collected 2019
CTTCGGCTGCAAGGTATGCAGCGAGCTCTGCAAGTTCGGCGCTTTCGAGACTTTGAACGGGGAGGCAATCACATGGTAACAAGCATAATGATAGTAGGCGTAGGCGGACAGGGTTCGCTTCTCGCAAGTAAGTTATTGGGCAGAGCCGCTATGGACAAGGGCTACGACGTAAAGGTTTCCGAGGTTCACGGAATGAGCCAGAGAGGCGGAAGCGTTGTAACTTATGTTAAGTTCGGCGACAAGGTTAATTCCCCCATCATCGACAAGGGTGAAGCTGATTACATCATTTCTTTCGAGCTTTTGGAAGCTGCAAGATATGTTCAGTTCTTAAAACCCGGCGGACAGATCGTAACCAATTCACAGCAGATCGACCCCATGCCTGTAATCGCAGGCACTGCCGAGTATCCTTCTGAACTCATCTCCAAGATGGAAGCTGCAGGCGCCAAGGTAGATGCTATCGACGCTCTTACGATCGCTGAGCAGGCAGGTTCATCCAAGGCTACGAACATCGTGCTCATGGGTGTCTTCTCCAAGTACATCGAAGAGATCAGCAAGGAAGAGTGGATCAAGGCTGTTGAAGCTTCTGTTCCTTCCAAGTTCCTTGAGCTCAACCTGAACGCCTTTGAGATGGGCCTTGCAGCAGAATAAGGAGACCTGATGGCTAATACTCTGGAAGAAGTAAGGAAGTTTTTCGAAGGCGACAAGTACGCCACGGAAGCTACCGGAATAGTTATCGAAAAAGCCGAGAAGGGACACAGCGTCGTATCTCTCGAACCCGACGGAAGACATCTTAATGCTGTCGGAGGTCTCATGGGCGCAGTCTATTACACAATGGCAGATTTCGCTTTTGCCGTTGCCGAGAACTGCGAGCTCGATTCTGATACGATTACTGTCACACAGGCTACACAGATGAATTTCCTGAGGTCATGGCACGGCGGCAAGGTAACATGCACCGCTGATATAGTCAAAGACGGAAGATTCATCTGCTTATACGAGGTAAAGGCTTTCGACACTGAAGGCAAAGAACTCGCACTGATTATCGTCAACGGTTTTAAGACCGCACGAAAATAACCACCCCTAAGGAGGGCGCAAGAATGATTTGGAACGAAGCAAAGGAGTGCATGTCGCGTGACGAACTCGAAGCGCTGCAGAGCGCAAGACTCGTCAAGCAGGTAAACCGCGTTTATCACAACGTTGAGTATTACCGCAAGAAGATGCAGGCAGCCGGCCTGGAACCCGGAGACATCAAGGGTATAGAAGACCTTGATAAACTGCCTTATACCACTTATCAGGATCTAAGAGACACATACCCCTTTGGTTTGGCTGCAGCGCCCAGATCAGAACTGGTCCGTGTTCACGCATCCTCAGGTACTACAGGTAAGCCCAAGATCGCAGTCTACACAAGACGCGATATCGATATCTGGGCTGAGTGTGTAGCAAGATGCCTCTCTATGGCAGGAATCACAAAGGATGACATCATCCAGGTAGGTTACGGTTACGGCCTCTTTACTGGCGGTCTCGGAGCTCACTACGGTGCTGAATATCTCGGTGCTCTTGTTCTCCCTATGTCCACAGGTAATACACAGAAGCTCATCGACATGATGATCGACTGCGACGTTACTTCTATTGCATGCACACCTTCTTATCTCCTGCATGTTGCGGAAGATCTCGAGAAGGCAGGCCTCGTTGACAAGATCAAGCTCAAGTCAGCTATCTGCGGTGCTGAGCCCTGGACAGACGAGATGCGTGACCAGATGGAGGCAAGACTCCACATCAAGGCATATGACATTTATGGTCTTACGGAGATGATGGGTCCCGGTGTTGCATGTGACTGCGAATACCATAAGGGTCTGCACATCTGGGAAGATCACTTCCTGCCTGAGATCATCGATCCTGCAACACTGAAGCAGCTTCCTAAGGGTTCTGATGGCGAGCTCGTTATCACCAACCTCACAAAGGAAGGCATGCCTCTTATCCGTTACAGAACTAAGGACTTAACATCCATCGAATACGACAAGTGTGAGTGCGGACGTACAATGGCAAGGATCCAGCGCTTCAGAGGAAGATCAGACGATATGCTCATCATTCGCGGCGTAAACGTTTTCCCTTCACAGGTAGAGGCTGCTCTCCTTACAGTAGAAGGTACGACACCTCACTACATGCTCGTAGTAGACCGTATTGATAACACGGATACTCTTGAAGTACAGGTTGAGGTAGCAGAGAACTTCTTTACAGACGAGATCAAGTCTTTGGAGAAGCTTTCAAAGACAGTCCACGACAAGCTCAAGCAGGCTATCGGCCTCAACGCAAAGGTCAAGCTCGTTGAACCCAACGGCCTTGAGCACTTCGACGGAAAGAGCAAGCACGTTACAGACAAGCGTAAGCTTTATCAATAATTTAAGGGAGGTACCACTATGTTCGTAAAGCAGTTATCGGTTTTTCTCGAAAACACTGAGGGCAGACTTGATGAGGTCTTAAAGATCCTCGCACAGGGCGGTATCGACCTTCTTTCCGCAAGCCTTGCTGATACAATGGAATACGGTGTTCTCCGTCTTTTGGCAAAGGAACCCGACAAGGCTAAGCAGATCTTAAAGGAAGCAGGCTTTGCAGCACGTATCGATGAAGTCATCGCAGTTGTTGTTCCCGACGCAGTCGGAAGCCTTGCAAAGGTCATTGCCATGATCCACGCTGCAGGCATCAACATCAGCTATATCTATGGCCTTTCACTTGACGGTGAAGGCGCACCTATCGCCATTAAAACCAACGATAATGCAAAAGCAGAAGCTATCCTTAATGCTGCCGGAGTAAAGACTCTCGGCATGGAAGATCTGCAGTAATCTGTAATAAATTGCAAAATTAAAGGCGTGTCTCATATCTGAGGCACGCCTTATTGTTTCAGGTTATTTCTTTATCAGAATGTTCTGTAGTTCTTGCAGAGGTTGATTACGTCAGCGTGATTGATCTTGTAACGATCTTCACCGTATTCATTGACTACTCTGTAGACGTTGGCATCAGAGCGTGAGCAGTCAGCGTTAATTGAACCAAAAGCTTCCATGAGGACCATGTGGCATGTCTGCTCATCGTCAGCGCCGTAACGGTCGAACTTTCTCTGCCAGATCTTTGCGAGATCGGGATTGCCGAGGATTGCCTGCTTGAGCTCTGCTGTCTCTGCCATTGTGCCGCCTGCTACTGTTGCGAGCTGTTCCAAATCGATTGTTCTTGTTGCGTTTGTCATAATTTTTTCTCCTTTTTTCTTTCTGTCCGTTTTTAGTTTTGAGTTTGTGTTTGACAGGTTTGATAGCCGTATTTAACTATCCAGAGCATGCATAAACAATCCGCAATGATCAAGCGGACTGTTGACTAAGCAACACAAGGTTTGCCGGGTGTTGATTAAGGCGAAAAACTTTTAGGATCTTACTTGTATTCTGGCGTTATTGAAGGCGCCATGATGAGGCATCCGCAAATGGCAATGATTAATGCATTTGCTATCTTAAACCGTGATATCTTTCCTTTGTTGAGATACATTTTTTCCCTTAAATCTATTCCTGAAAAAAATTATACGATAAAAAAGGCTGCCCCGTTAACGGAACAGCCTTTGATGTTTTAATTGTGATTAATATCAGTTCTCGTCAGCCGGAGCGTTCTCGGGAAGTGAATATCTCTTCTCTACTGTGACTGTCTCGTCGTAGCAGGAGAAGATGCCGTCAACCTTTTCCTTGGAAAGCTTGGGAGTGATAAGGCTTACGAGAGGTACGATGATGAGGCCTGCAACCATTGTTACCGCACCTGCGTTGATAGGTGATGCGATGAACTTAAGGAACATGTTTGCAACAGTGAAGCCTACACCGAAGATGAAGCATACCCATACGGAGAGCTTTGTTGTCTTCTTCCAGTAAAGACCCCAGAGGAAAGGTGCGAGGAAAGCGCCTGCAAGAGCACCCCAGGAGTAACCCATGAGCTGAGCGATGAACGTCGGCGGGTTGAGTGAGAGAAGAACGGATACTACGATGAAGAATACGAGAAGGATACGCATTGTGATGAGCTGTGTCTTTTCTTTCTTCTTCTTATCGTTGCTTGTATTGGGCTTGATCTGCTCAATGAGGTCCAATGTAACTGTCGAGCTTGATGTGAGAACAAGGGAAGACAGTGTGGACATTGAAGCTGAAAGAACGAGTACGATAACTACGCCTACGAGAATTGTAGGGAGGTTTTCGAGCATTGTGGGGATGATGGAGTCATACATGACTGAACCGTCATCCTTGTAGATAGCGGGGTTGCCCTCGTAAAGTCTTGCAAAGCCGCCGAGGAAGTAGCAGCCGCCTGCTACGATGAAAGCGAAAACTGTTGAGATGATCGTTCCTGCCTTAACGGACTTCTCATCTTTGATCGCATAGAACTTTCCGACCATCTGGGGAAGACCCCATGTACCGAGTGACGTAAGGATGATTACGCCAAACAGGTTGAGAGGGTCAGGTCCGAAGAAGGAGGTAAATGCACCCTGCATGCCTGCTGTAACAGGAAGGTCGGACTCTGTCTGTGAAAGTGTTGTGAGAGCTCCGAGGAAACCGCCGTTGTTGTTAAGAACGGTAACGATAACTGCGGTGATACCGAAGAGCATGATGATTCCCTGAACGAGGTCGTTGACTACCGTTGCCATGTAACCGCCGAGGATTACGTATATGCAAGTGAGGGCTGCCATAACGATGATGCAGACCTTATAGTCGATATTGAAGGCCATGTTAAAGAGTCTTGAAAGGCCGTTATAAACTGAAGATGTATAAGGGATGAGGAAGATGAAAGAGATGAGCGCTGCAGCTACGCGGAGTGCCTTACTGTCGAATCTCTTTCCGAAGAAGTCAGGCATCGTCTTGGAGTTCAAGTGCTTTGTCATGACTCTTGTTCTTCTGCCCAAAACGATCCAGGCGAGAAGTGAACCGATGACTGCGTTTCCGATACCGATCCATGTGGAAGCGACACCGTATTTCCAACCGAACTGTCCTGCGTATCCGATGAATACTACTGCAGAGAAGTAAGATGTGCCGTAACCGAAGGCTGTGAGCCAGGGGCCTGCGTTTCTTCCGCCAAGTACGAAACCTTCAACGCTGTTTGCCTTCTTGCGCGTCATGAGACCGATTCCGATCATGACAGCGAAAAAGACTACCAGGAAGATAATCTTGATAACTAGATCCATGTTGTTTGTTCCTCACTTTTTGCTTCTTCCACCCTCAAAATGATAAGAAGCGTTTTTATTCAAAAATATAGCCTTGTGCCTAAAAATGACACAAGGCTTATATTTTAAGACTGATTTTCCTGTTCTACAAGTCTTTCTGCGCCATATCTCTTACGGAGAACGGGTTTTTCGATCTTACCGGTGGCATTTCTCGGAACGTCGGCGAGTATTATCTGCTTCGGTCTCTTGTAGCGGGGGAGCTGTGTGCAGAACTTTTCGAGTTCTTCAACAGTGCAGTTGCTGCCGGGTTCGATCTCAACGATGGCGCCCGTGATCTCACCGAGTCTCTTGTCGGGAAGACCGATAACCGCAACGTCCTTTACCTTAGGATATTCCTGGAGGAAGTTCTCGATCTCGACGGGGTAGATGTTCTCGCCGCCTGATACGATAACGTCCTTTTTACGGTCGACGAGGAAGTAGAAACCATCCTCATCCTGACGAGCCATGTCTCCTGTGAAGAGCCATCCGTCTCTTAATGTTTCCTTTGTTGCTTCAGGGTTTCTGTAGTATTCGAGCATTACGCCGGGACCCTTAACGCAGAGCTCACCGACCTCACCCTGAGGTACAACGTTGCCCTCTTCGTCAACGATCTTGCACTCCCAGCGGTAACCGGGAACACCGATGGCGCCGACCTTGTGAGTATTCTCAAGACCAAGGTGAACGCAGCCTGGACCGGTTGATTCGGAAAGACCGTAGTTTGTATCGTACTGATGATCCGGGAAGTAATCCTTCCAGTGACGGATAAGTGAAGGAGGTACGGGCTGAGCGCCGATGTGCATGAGACGCCACTGGTCAAGCTTGTAATCGGAAAGCTTGAGTTCGCCTCTGTCCAGTGCATCGAGGATGTCCTGTGCCCACGGTACGAGGAGCCATACGATAGTGCACTGCTCGTCGGATGCTGCCTTGAGGATTACCTCAGGCTTTGTGCCCTTGAGAAGAACTGCTCTGCTGCATGTCCACAAAGAACCCATCCAGTGGAACTTTGCGCCTGTGTGATAGAGAGGCGGGATGCAGAGGAAGCAGTCGTCCTTGCCTGTGTGATGGTGTACGGCTTCCATCTCGGCAGCCTGTGTAAGACTTCTGTGAGGGTGAAGGATAGCCTTGGGGAACCCTGTTGTACCTGATGAGAAATAGATGGCTGCATAGTCATCTTCAGTAAGCTCGATCATGGGATCTTTGCTGGAATAGTCAGCTACCTGCTGCCAGTAGTTTTCTGCGAACTCGGGAGCCTGGCCGTCGCCGACATAAAGAAGGAGTCTGTCTTTAGCGAGTTCTTCAGCGTTGATGTTGAGTCTGTCAACGAATTCGGGGCCGAAGAACATTACGGAGATTTCTGCAAGATCTGCGCAGTATGAGATCTCGTTTGCTGTATATCTGAAATTAAAAGGAACTGCGATGGCGCCTGTTTTGAGGATACCGAAATAGATCGGGAGCCACTCGAGGCAGTTGAACATAAGGATGGCTACCTTGTCGCCCTTCTTGATTCCGCGTCCAAGGAGCATGTTTGCAACCCTGTTGGACTTTTCATCGAAGATCTGCCATGTGATCTCGTGACGGTAAGGCATAGCCTTTGTCTGCTGAACGAGGTCGAATTCCTTGAAGGAGATCTTTCTCGTATCTTCCATTGTGGGGTTGAGTTCGATAAGCGCAACTTCGTCGCCGTGTTCTTTGGCGTTGCGTCTCAGTAAATCTGTTACAGGCATGAATATTCCTCCCTTGTGCTTTATTTAATTAAATAAAGCCAAGGACAATAATAACATCGCAACCGATGTTCGTCAAAATAATAATAAAATAATAAATACAAAAATATTTTGTGTGATTTATAATATAGTGTCTTAAATTATCACAGAGGAAATCACATGATAACTAAATTGCTGAAATCTGTTCGCCAGTATACGAAGCATTCGATATTGTCTCTCGTATTCATAATCGGCGAAGTTGTACTTGAAGTAGTGATTCCGTTTATCACGGCAGATATGGTCAATAAGATCCAGGGCGGTGTTGATATGAGCACCATTCTGAAAATGGGCGGCATAATTACGGTATGCGCAATCATGTCTCTTGTCTGCGGTGCTTTGGCAGGTAATTATTCCGCTAAAGCTTCGGCAGGATTTGCCGGAAACTTAAGAGGCGATATGTTCGCCAAGGTTCAGAAGTTCTCCTTCGGAAACATCGATAAGTTCTCGACATCTTCGCTCGTTACGAGAATGACGACCGATATCACGACAGTCCAGAACGCATACATGATGCTCATAAGGATCGCCGTAAGAGCTCCGTTCATGTTTATCTTTGCGATCATTATGGCATATGTTCTCGGAGGATCTCTTGCTACGACATTCGTTATCGTAGTTCCCGTTCTCGGAGTCGGTCTTGTAATCATCGGTAAGCTCGCAATGCCTGCTTTCCGTGCCGTATTCAAAAAGTACGACAAGATGAACGAATCCATCGAGGAGAATGTCCGCGGAATGCGTGTCGTTAAGGGCTTTGCAAGAGAAGAGCATGAGAAGCACAAGTTCGGTCTTGCCTCCGATAACATCAGAATGGATTTCACCAAGGCTGAGAGAATCGTAGGTCTTAACTCTCCTCTCATGGAGATGTGCTTGCACTTCAACGTCGTTTTCGTTCTTTACGTAGGCTCGAAAATGGCGATCACAAGCCAGGGCGCAACGATGAACATCGGTCAGATCTCCGCACTCATGACATACGGCTTCATGGTCCTCATGTCACTCATGATGGTATCCATGATCTACGTCATGCTCACAATGTCCATTGAGGCTGCAAAGCGTATCGTTGAGGTACTTGATGAGGAGCCTTCGATCAAGAATCCCGCAGAGCCTGTCATGCAGGTTGCTGACGGTTCCATCGATTTTGAGGATGTTGCTTTCAAGTATTCCGAGAAGGCTGCAAGAAATGCACTTTTCGATATCGACCTTCATATTGACAGCGGAATGACAGTCGGTATCTTAGGCGGTACGGGTTCATCCAAGACTTCTTTGATCCAGCTCATTCCGAGGCTTTATGATGCTACGGAAGGCGTGGTCAAGGTCGGCGGCGTTCCTGTTAAGGATTACGACGTTAAGACATTAAGAGATGCCGTTTCCGTAGTTCTTCAGAAGAACGAGCTGTTCTCCGGAACGATTGCCGAGAATCTGCGCTGGGGTAATGAGAATGCAACTGACGAAGAGATAGTCGCAGCATGCAAGATCGCCCAGGCTGACGAATTCGTATCCCAGTTCCCTGACGGATACAACACATATATCGAGCAGGGCGGTACGAATGTATCCGGCGGTCAGAAGCAGAGACTCTGTATTGCCAGAGCTTTGCTCAAGAAACCGAAGATCCTTATCCTCGACGACTCTACATCTGCTGTTGATACAAGAACAGATGCGTTGATAAGAAAAGGTTTTAAGGAATATATCCCTGAGACCACCAAGATAATCATTGCACAGAGAGTTGCGTCCGTTCAGGACTGCGACATGATCATAATCATGGACGGAGGCATGGTCGTTGCCAAGGGTACTCACGAAGAGCTCCTCAAGAGCAGCGAGATCTACCGTGAGATCTATGAAGAACAGACGAAGGGAGGATCTGACAATGAGTGAAAATAAGAATTCTCCCAAAAAGAAAGTACAAGCAGCACCCGCACCGGGCGGCAGAGGCAGAGGCCCTGCTTCCATGTCTCAGGTAAAGGATTCCATGGGCAGCATCAAGCGTGTCCTCTGGATGTATATCAAGCAGTTCCCTGTACTTACATGGGTCGTGGTTGCCTGCAACATCTACAATGCCGTTGCAGCTGCTATGCCTGCCGTTTTCCTTCAGAAGGTAACGGCTGTCTTGGAAGAGACGATCGATACCGGGGACTGGGAATATGCAAAGATTAAGATAGTTTCATTCCTTATTCCGCTTATCTGCATCTATGCTCTTGCTGCGATCTTAAGTGTCGTACAGTCACAGATCCAGGCATACATGACGCAGAAGTTCCTGCACAAGCTCAGAACTGATCTTTTCAACAAGATGCAGACGCTGCCTTTGAGATACTTCGATACTCATAAGCACGGCGATATCATGAGCCACTATACAAACGATATCGATACATTGAGACAGCTTGTATCCATGGCTCTGCCTACGATCCTGAGAGCCGGTGTTGTAGTTGTTTCCGTATTCGTCATCATGCTCAACTACAGTATCTGGATGACGCTTATCATGATCCTCGGAATCGTTGCAATGATGTTTGCAACAGGTAAGGTCGGCGCAGGTTCTGCTAAGTACTTCATCAGACAGCAAAAGGCTGTTGCCTCCACGGAAGGCTATATTCAGGAGATCATGAACGGCCAGAAGGTCGTTAAGGTCTTCAATCACGAGGACAAGGTTAAGGCTGAATTCGACAAGCTCAATGACGGACTTGCAGAAGACAGCGGCAAGGCTAACACTTATGCCAACATCTTGGCGCCCATCATCGGCAACATCGGAAACATCGTTTACGTTCTCCTTGCAGTAGGCGGCGGTCTCATGACCGTATTCGGCGTTGTTAACCTCTCGTTCTCCGGACTTCCGATGGGAATCGACATCATCGTTCCTTTCCTTAACGGAAGTAAGCAGTTCATGGGTAACATCAACCAGCTCACGATGCAGATGAACGCCATCGTAATGGCAGGTGCAGGCGCACAGAGAATCTTCGCTCTTCTCGATGAGGAGCCTGAGACAGACGACGGTTACGTAACTCTCGTTAACGCTAACATCGCTGCTGACGGCACTATCACCGAAGCTGAGCGTCCTACAGGTCACTGGGCATGGAAGCATCCCCACAAGGCTGAGGGTACCATCACATATACAGAGCTCAAGGGTGACGTATTGCTCGACTCAGTCGATTTCGGTTATGTTCCCGAAAAGCAGGTCCTTTACGATGTATCCGTTTTCGCAAAGCCGGGCCAGAAGGTTGCATTCGTAGGTGCTACAGGTGCCGGAAAGACGACGATTACGAACCTTATCAACCGCTTCTACGACATTGCCGACGGTAAGATCCGTTACGACGGAATCAACGTAAACAAGATCAAGAAGAAGGATCTCAGAAGATCATTGGGTCTTGTTTTGCAGGAGACTAACCTCTTCACGGGAACAGTTATGGAGAATATCCGTTACGGAAGACTTGATGCAACGGATGAGGAGTGTAAGGATGCTGCAAAGCTTGCAGGCGCAGCTGACTTTATCGAGCGTCTCCCTGACGGATACGACACGATGCTCACCAACAACGGTGCAAACTTCTCACAGGGTCAGAGACAGCTTCTTGCCATTGCAAGAGCAGCGGTTGCAAATCCGCCCGTCATGATCCTCGACGAAGCTACGTCTTCAATCGATACACGTACAGAGGCTATCGTTCAGCGCGGTATGGATAAGCTTATGGAAGGCCGTACGGTATTTGTAATCGCGCACCGTCTGTCCACCGTAATGAATTCCGATGTCATCATGGTATTGGATCACGGCAGGATCATAGAGCGCGGCTCCCACGAGCAGCTCATCGCCGAGAAGGGCACATACTATCAGCTCTATACCGGCGCATTCGAGCTCGAGTGATATTGTTATACTCGCTTAGGTCCTCCGCGCTTTGCTTGTGCGGAATCGCTCGCATAATCAATCTCACTCTCAGCGGGCAGGAAGACTAAAAGTGCTGCAATAATTTGGATTTATTATTCAGAGGTTGTCTAGGAAATGAGGCAACCTCTTTCATATACTCGCGTCTGACCCCTGTCGAGTGTTATAATCAAAAAACAATGATAATAAAAATGGGATAAAAGGATAGGAAAAAGGTAGGAAACATATGAAAAAACATTTGCCGGTCATCTTATTAACAGCTGTTTTTTCACTCATGTTTTGTTCATGTGATGTAAACAACAATAACGGCGACGGAATCTGGGATGATCCTGTCGAGACAACGACAGAGAGCACGTTGCCGGATTATACGGTTGCCAGATCTCCGCATCACGATCTTTCAAAAGTTGATGAGACACAGGATTTCGGCACGATCGATTTAAGCTATAAGGATGCATGGGGTCCTTATCAGGATCTCAGAATGGCGCACGGCACCATCCATAATTATTTTGCGTATTATTCGCTCGATGCTTACGATAACAGGTTAAACGAGAACCTCAACACTGTATCGACAATAAGCAGGCCGACGGTTTTGGAGTATCCCGCTGATAAGGACGGTTATGTTATCTATGAGGTAACATATACCCAGACGTTCCCTATCAGCACAAAAGAACCCAACAGTGTCCATATGTCTTTTTTCTCCTACCACGGCGTTGGTTTCCTGGACTATTACACGGGAACTACATTTCCGACCATCAATCTGTCCACCCAGATCGACAGTTTCAGCGTTACCGGAAAGGTAATCTGGAATGGCAAGACTTATGATATGGGATACTATGAATTCCGTGAGACTGAATGGATCAGCAGTACTTCCGAACCGGCCGATGGCAACCGCATAATAAAGAAGGAACTGGCAACGATTACTTCAACGTCTTATTTTATTGTTCCGGAAGGCTATGACGGCATAGTTATGTATGTTTATGTTGCAGACGATACCAACATGTCCGTTGAAGAAGTCTTGGCTGACAATACACCTTATTACACCGAGGCCGGATTCTTCGGAGACGATGAGAATCCTGACGATTACGTATTCATCGGCATCCAGGCACCGTCGTAAAACAAGGGAAATTAATTAAGAAATACGAAAAGAGGCTGTCATGTGACAGCCTCTTGTTATCAGCATCAGTTTTCCTTGCCCGGTTGTTCAAGTCCTGAAGTGAGGAGTTTTACTGCGATCGCACATTCGATTCTCTTGCGGAAGATGTCACAGCCCATCTCGTATACGCCGTTGATGTCGCCTGATGCGTGATAGGAGTTAGCAGCGCATCCGCCTGAACAGTAGAGCTTTGCCCAGCAGTCTTTACACTCGGGACGGCTGTATGCATTGCATGATGCGAATTTGTCTCTGAGGTCAGTGTTCTTAACGCCTTCGTAGATGTCGCCCATCTTGTAAGCTTCATCGCCGACGAACTGGTGGCAGGGATAGAGGTCGCCCCAGGGGGTAACGGCAAGGTATTCCGTGCCGGAGCCGCAGCCTGCGATCCTCTTATAGATGCAGGGACCACATGTGAGGTCCAGCATGTAGTGATAGAAGGTGAAGGGTCTGCCTTCGTTATAGCGCTCGACCATGAGTCTTGCGAGCTCCTCGTACTGCTCAAAGACGACCGGAAGGTCTTCTTTGGTAATAGCCGAAGGGCTGGAAGGATCAGTAACTACGGGCTCCATTGAGAGCTCGTTGAAACCGAGATCGAGCATCTGCTTTATGTCGTTTACGAAGTCGATGTTATAGTGCGTGAACGTTCCGCGCATGTAGTAGCTTCTGCCTTCTCTTTTTGCGACAAATCTCCGGAAATTGGGAACGATCTTGTCGTAAGAGCCGTTTCCTGCGTAGTCTACGCGGAAGCGGTCGTTGACTTCCTTGCGGCCGTCCAAAGAGAGAACGACGTTGTGCATCTCTTTGTTGGCAAACTCGGTGACTTCATCGTCTAAGAGAATACCGTTTGTTGTGAGGGTGAAACGGATATTCTTGTTATGGATCTTTTCCTGCTCTCTGCCGTAAGCGACGAGCTTCTTGCAGACGTCCCAGTTCATAAGGGGCTCTCCGCCGAAAAAGTCGATATCAAGGTTCTTGTGGAAACCTGAATTCTCGATGAGGAAATCAATGGCACGCTTGCCGACCTCATAGCTCATTATCGCGCGCTCGCCGTGGTACTTGCCCTGGCTTGCAAAGCAGTAGGAGCAGTTGAGGTTGCATGTGTGTGCTACATGGAGGCACAAAGCCTTTATCTTGATGTTCTTTTTTCTGAAATCCTTGGCTAAGTGCTCGTATTTGTCGGGAGCATAGAGCTTGCCGGCAGTCTTCAAGTCGTCGATGTCGGTGATGCATTCCTGTGCTTCGTCTCTTGTGATGCCGTGCTTTTCGACAGCCATATCGATAACCTTTTCGGCAGGTTCAGTCTCATACCACCGGATCATGTCATAGGCGACTTTGTCGACCATGTGAATGGAACCCGAATAGCAGTCGAGTACGATATTAAGACCGTCGAATTGATAGCAATGAATCATAGAAGCTCCCGTTTACATAAAAAAAGGTCCCACATAAAATGAGACCTTCAAGGTACAAAATAAGTTCAGCTTATTTATTGAGCTGCTCGCAAGGCTGGTTAGCAACACCGCAAGATGTCTTGCATGCAGACTGGCAAGATGTCTGGCACTCGCCGCAGCCACCTTCCTTAGCTGACTTCTCGAGATCTCTTGTCTCAACTGTAACGATTCTTGTCATAGTTATAATCTCCCTTGTTTTTAATATGTGAATTATACTTTGCAAGTCCTAAACCGTCAAGGCAATACGGGTATCAGTCCCTGATAGGGGCGTCCGCCGCCCAGCATGAGTTTAATGTTGCTGTTTGAAAGGATCTTAACGGTGTCTTCCGTGATGATCTCACCGGGCATAAGGAGCGGAATTCCGGGCGGGAACCCGTATATGAATTCGCTGCTGGGAAGACCGATCGCAAATTCAGGCTCAAGATCCACAGACTTAAGGCGCGCTCTTGCCGCTTCCTGAAGCGTGATGGCAAACTTCGGGAAAGGCCTGGATACGAATTCTGACGGGATGTATTCCCCGTCCATCGCATTGTCAGTCGTGATGACCGCATCGCAGAAGCGCTTCAATGTCTCCTCCGTATCACCGATGCCTGTCATGGCAATCAGGTGAGAAGGGAAGCTCGCTTCGCACTCAATATTGAATGTTCCTCTCAGGTACTCGAAAAGATAATTGCCCCTGCCCATCAGGACAAACTTGGATCTCTCCCTGACAGGTGCCTGCCAAAGCTTGAAATTCCTAAGTGAACTGAGGTTGCTCTCGGCATAAGCGATGGCATCTTCCCACGGCTTTAAGAGCTCGGGGCCCTTTGAATTAATCTGGGCCAGACATTTCGAGATGCCGCCCAAAAGGATATAAGAAGGGCTGGAGGTTTCAAAGATATCAAGGCCTCTCCTGATAAGGGATACATCGATGGGGCAGCCTTCGTTAAGGAGCATGACGGCCGTCTGTGTAGGTGACGAGAGCGTTTTATGAAGACTCTTGATGACCAGGTCGCCTTTTGCATCAGAGCCGAAGAACTTGTCATCAAGGCCGAGATGCGCGCCGTGTGCGCTGTCGGTAATGAGGATCGCATCGTATTTTCTGGTAATGCGGAAGATTTCCTCAGTATCAGACAGAACGCCTTCGTAAGTAGGCGAAGTGATAACGACCGTCTTGATGGAAGGATCTCTTGCGAGATTCTTTTCGATATCGGAGGCGGATATATGGCCTGCGAAAGGAAGCTCGGGATCGAATGCCGGCATCAGCGGAACGATGGAAGAACCCGTAAGTTCAATTGCATTCCAGACTGCAAGGTGGCAGTTCATTGCCACGAGGATCTTTGTGCCCGGGTTTTGAATGGCAGAGCTCCAGATAGCCGCAAGTATCAGGGCGGAAGATCCGTTTACTGACAGGAATGCGTTCCTGGCCTTCCAAACAGATGCTGCACAGTCTTCCATATCTTTGAGAAGACCTTCAGGTGCGTGGAGATTATCGAATCCGCCGATCTCCGTGATATCACGCATGAATGCCTGTGATACGAAGTCAGGATTGCGCTTTCCGCCCGGCATGTGCATCGGCAGCGGATCGCTTCCCAAATAGAGCTTTAATGCAGCTCCGAGTCTGTCGTTATCGTATTTCATATGTGCATCCTTTCCTTAAAAGTAAGGTAACACAAAAGGTGAGTATAAAAAAGCGGTTGCCTCATGAGAGACAACCGCTGAAGTTTTTAATCCTGTTTAAGATCAGCTCGGATTGATAACTGTGAAGCTGTAGCCTGATACTACGTCTGAATCCTCATAGATCGTCTTCTGCATCTGGAGAGCAGTAGAGAGGAGGAGAGTATAAGGTGAGAGCTTGCCATCGAGAAGCTGAACGTCTGAACCGTAACTGATAGCCTGCGCTTCGTCGTCTGAGAGCAGCATGTACTGGGAAACGAGGAAGAGGGATCTTACGCCAACGTTCATGTGAACGAGCTTATTGTTGATGGAGTATGTAGGTGTCGAGCTTGAAGATGAGCTTGACAGTCTGCTGCTGAAGGAAAGACCCAATGTGGATGTGCTGCCCAAAGAGCTTGACTCTTCCTGGATGAAGAGAGGCTTGCCTTCGATACCAACTTTACCTACTTCATGGAAGAGCGCGATGATAATTGCGGATTCCTCATCGAGCTGAGGCATGATCGTATCCTTGATTCTCAAGAGCTGCTTAGCAACTGCAACGCTTCTGATGAGGAGACCCTTCTCGCAAGCGAGGGAGCCCTTGATCTCTGCGGGTGCTGTGAGCCAGGAAGTTCTGTTCTCGAGGAAATCGATGAAATGGTCGAACTCTGTCTTTCTCTTAACGATAGCTGCCTTAAGCTGCTCATAAAGAGTATCAACGTTATCTTTATTTACTTCGATCATCGGCATGATACCGGCAACCTTATCAGACTTGCCTGTAGCTGCTGCTGAAACTGCTGCTGCCTGAGGTGTTACTACGGGAGCGTCTCCACCGCCTGTGCTTTCGTCTGCTGATGTGAATGTATACTTACATTTAGGGCATCTGATGGCCTGATTGGCAATGACCATTCCGCAATCGGGACATTTCTTCATAATTGTGACCTCCTGTATCACGGATGTACAAGTGAATCCGCATAGATAATTA
>JAEIGA010007992.1_pt1 | contig 16039 bp, 12 predicted proteins | sample 9270691 | NCBI WGS metagenome assembly JAEIGA01 (sample SAMN17057246, study PRJNA624740) | gut metagenome | biome: biome; isolation source: fecal sample | host: Bos grunniens | place: China: Xizang | collected 2019
ATCAGAACATCCATCTTCTGGTAGAATGCAAGGAAGTCTGTAAGCTTGTTCTTGACATTCACCGCATCCATGTACTGTGTCTTGAATCTGTTCGCAGGAACATAAAGGACAACAAGTTCAGGATATTTCTTCTTGATGGCGATACCGATCGCCTGAGCGAGGTGAGTCTTACCGAGACCCGGACCACCGAAAAGGAAAAGCGGATTGAATGCGGTCTTGCCCGGAGCAGCCGAAATGCTCTCTCCTGCCGTGAATCCCATCTTGTTACACTCACCTACGATGAGGTTCTCAAAGCAATATACAGGATTCAGCTGAGGATTTACCTGTACTCTCTGGATTCCTGGGAAGACAAAAGGACCAGGATTGGTTGACCTGCTGTATGTCTCGACTGAGATAGTCTTGTTGACAGGAACATTTCCGTGAGCTGCAGGATAAACAAGCGGGGCCTGCTTCTGGACAGGAGCCACGATATAGACCAATTTTGCTCCGACTCCAAGCTCTTTCTTGAGAGAAGCTTTCAGGATGTCAAGATATGCATCTTCAAGATACTCGCGGAAAAACTCTGAAGGAACCTCAAGAGTCAAAGTAGACTCAGCGAGGGACACAGGCTTGATAGGCCTGAACCACACTGAGAACTGCTTTGGATCTATATTCTGCTGAATGAAGTTCAGACAGTTGTTCCATACAGATATGTGTCTTTCCTGTATCATTAAAGATTAAAAATGGTCAAGTGAATATTAGGTTTCTGAATTCGACCACAAAGATGAGGAAAAAAAAGTAATAAAAAATATTTTTTTCGCTTGTTTATTAATTTTATTTTACAGGATACGCAGGACAAATATATGAAAACAGCTATTTTCTAACTAATTGAAAAACAGGAATTTACAAAGTGCAAATTCCTGTAAGTGCCTAATATATGTGTAAGTTATAATTTTGAACTTTTCAAAACTATTTATCGCATATCTTTCCCTGTGGCAAGGGCCTAGAACACGGATATTTTCATATATTTCTTAGGATTCTCCTGAATTTTCTTGACCAATGAATCGATGTCGACTAAAAGTGTATCCAACGAATCATAAACTGATCCGTTGACAAGAAGTTTTCCGATTGTTCCATCCGGATCGTTAATATTTTTCAACAATGCATGGAAAGATTCAACAACACCCTTGATGTCTGACTCCTGGATTCCACCGACAACCTGCGACACGCCATCAACGGTACCATCAACCTTCGCAACCACTGCATTCAGTTTGACTGAAAGATCTGTAAGATTTGTAATGAATGCATTAAGATCATCAGATCTGCCCTCAATAGTAGCTGACACAGACGAAACGTTCTTCATTGTCTTCTCAAGATGAGCGAGAGTATTGGCAATACGTGTCTGATTTGCCTCACCCAACATGCTGTTGACACTGGATACAGTGACAGAAAGGCTGTCCAATGTATTATTTACCTTTGCCAGCATAGGAGTAAGCTGCGATGCCAGTTCATCAATCATGCTGCTCTCAAAAGCAGCAGCCAGCTCATCCCCATCCTCTGCCATTGCAGATGACAGGCCAAGTTCTATCTTGACTCCTTTGCTGCCCATGAGGTCTGTAGCATAGATTGTCATCTTTGAATCCTCCGGAATGGCGAATTCATTCACTACCGAGCATACAACCTTGAAATTTGCCTGATCTGCCTGATATTCCACTTCACTGACTTTTCCTGCCTTATATCCTTTTATAAACACTGGCGCGGAAGCTGTCAGCCCCTGAAGTTCGTCGAAGTATGCCACGACTTCATACTCTTTTCCAAAAATATCCTTGCCGCGGAGATAGTTGATGACAAAAAATGATGCCACCAGTACAGTTACGACAAAAACTCCAATCTTTAATTCTTTCTGAAATTTCATGATATATTTCTATTACTTATGATCAACTACGGTCTTGTTACCACATTTCCTGCCACCTTGACAACAAAGGCATCAGGAAAGGATTTTTTAATGGATGAAAGTTCCTTCTGGGCTTCTGCCTTAGAGGAATAATTACCTATTATATATTTATATATGTTACCCACCTTGATGGATTTTGCCTGGAATCCCTTGAGAGAAGCATCACCTGCTTTGAGAATACGGCCGGCCGCCATTATCTGCACTCCGTAATATTCATCGGTTTCAGCTTTGACAGCAGGCTTTTCCTCTACTTTCTGAGGTGTTTCTGTCACAACCTCTTCCTCAGACTCATCGATAGGCGCAGTCACAGCCGAAAAGTCGATATTGAACGAAGAATCATAAATCGGTTTATATGCGGCAAAGGCCTGAAAAAGACGTTCTGCAATCTCCTCCTGACCGGCAGCAGTCTTCAAATATGCGTAATCTCTCGCATTAGTGACAAATCCCAACTCCAGCAATACAGCAGGCCTTGATGTGAATGCAAGTACATCGACCACCTCCTGGTCAAGCACGACACTTCTCGGAGTCAGAGGATCCTTGATAAGTTTGTCGATGACTTCAGTCGCAAAAAGTAGACTGCTTTCATATATAGCCTTCCATTGCAGGGAGCTGGATATATGGTCAGAAGTCTGAGTTGCATCGATCGCCGTAGACTTTACTTCATCTCCATCAATTACCATCAGATTATTCCTGCGTTGGGCAACTCCTTGATTTGTAGCGAAATAATCAGTCTCATTATCCTTACGTTTCGATTTCTGGCCGAGGATATGGACTGAAGTACCATACGCCTTGACATTGCTGTTGCCGTTACAATGGACAGAAATGAAGAGGTCGGCGTATTTATTGGCCATTTTCGCTCTGTCATTTCTGGTTATGAACACGTCAGTAGTACGGGTGTACATGACCTTCACATCAGGGAAAGCCTTTTCAATCTTCTTACCCAAAAGCAGCGAGACAGAAAGAACGATATCCTTTTCATGATAACCGGTACTAGCCTTGTAAAGACCAAGTGCTCCCGGATCTTTTCCACCATGACCAGGGTCAATAACCACCGTACGGAGTCCTTTGGATGACTGTCCGCACACAATCTGTGTGCTCGCAATAATCATCAAAAGGGCGGAAAAGATTGTGATTACTCTGAATTTTCTAGTCATATGAAGCTATCAATTTTGTAGAAATTGAAATTAGTTCTAAATTTGCGGGATGCAAAAATAGCAAAAACTTGCTAAACTAGAAAACGAAGAACGAGAATTATTGAAGTCTATCTGTCATAGAGGTAAAATTAAAGGTCATTTGGACAAATTAGGTCTCATAGCAGCTATCATGCTGTTAATGAGTTCTTTTACTTTATCCTCACAGGACGAAAGAAAAGCGAGAAGACATATCGGGAGCGACGTTCTGAAGATAGCCGGAGACACACTTCCTGACAGATCACTTCCCGACACATCACAGGCATACAGGGACTCCGTTTTCCGCGCAGATTCAATTCACCGTTCAGACTCACTGGCAATGCTTCGCAAAAGTTCCCTCGAAGCACCTGCATTCACTACGGCACGAGATTCCATCATTGAAGATTTCAGCGACGGAAAACAGATAATCTACTATTATGGCGATGTCACTGTCAGCTACGGCAACATGAAACTGACAGCCGACTACATGGAGTACGACCTCAAGACATCGATACTGTATGCAAGAGGAACAAAGGACAGTACAGGCGTCATCACAGGAAAGCCTGTTATGGAACAGGGTGGAAAATCCTACACGATGGAGGAAGTCCGCTACAACTTCAATACAAGAAAGGCAAGAATCACCAACATGGTGACGCAGGAGCAGGAAGGCATCCTTCATGGAAAGAACATCAAGATGATGCCGGACAAGTCGATCAACATGACCCATGGTAAATACACTGTCTGTGATTGCGAAGAGCCGCATTACTATATGCACCTTACAGCAGCCAAAGTGATTCCTGGAAAGAATCAGAAGACCGTCTTCGGTCCGGCATACCCGGTAATCGCTGATGTACCGCTCCCTATCGGTCTTCCTTTCGGATTCATTCCAAAGCGTCCGGACAGAGCAACAGGAATCCTTTTCCCGACGTTCGGAGAGGAGGTTTCCCGCGGTTTCTATGTGCGTGACGCCGGATTCTACTTCGTGATCGGAGACTATTTCGACATCGCTTTGACAGGAGACATATATACCCTCGGTTCATGGGCTCTGGACCTGAACTCACGATATAAGGTAAACTACAAATGCAGCGGCAGTGTATCTCTCACCTATTCAAATGACCAGGTGGGAGAGAAAGGTAGCTCAGACTTCCAGCAGATGAGGAACTTCGGAGTGAGATGGAGTCACTCCCAGGATGCAAAGGCACGTCCAGGAACAAGTTTCTCGGCTTCGGTAAACTTCTCCAGCCCGTCAAACAACCGATACAACTCGACATCGGTGACAGAAGCGCTCCAGAACCAGATTTCATCTTCAATTTCATTCTCTAAAAACTGGAATGGCAAGGTCAATCTGTCAATCAATGCCCTGCACAATCAGAACTCACGAGACAGTTCGTACTCCTTCACACTTCCTAACGTCACTTTCTCAGTAAACCGTTTCTACCCGTTCAAGCAGAAGAACAGAGTAGGAAAGGAAAAATTCTATGAGAAGTTCTCTTTGGGATACAACACATCATTCCAGAACAGGATCAACTTCAAGGCAAGCGAATTCAATAAGCCAGGATTCTGGGACAAATTCCAGAACGGAATGACCCACAACTTCCAGATCGGTCTTCCAAACTTCTCGCTCCTTAAATATATCAACGTGACTCCGAGCATCAGCTACGGTATGAACTGGCATTTCAGAGAGACCATAAAACAGTATAATCCTGACAAGGGAGCCGTAGAGGATATAAAAGGCAAGGCATTCGGAGCCTTCGGTGCCACACACACATATTCCGGAAGCATCTCCATGAGTACGCGAATATACGGTCTGTTCCAATTTGGAAAGCACAGGAAGCTCCAGGCTATCAGACACGTCGTATCCCCTTCTCTTTCAGCGTCATTCAGTCCTGAGAAAGGAACATATTTCAACGGTTACAGGACCCTTACGTATGTTGACAAGAATGGACAGGTTAAGACTCAGGAATATAACATCTACTCAGGAAACACTGCCGGAGTACCGGGAAAAGGCAAGACTGCGAGCTTGAGCTTCAGCCTTGGAAACAACTTTGAGGCTAAGGTACGTGACCTCAAGGACACTACCGGCACGGGATCCAAGAAGATCAAACTTATCGACAACCTGAATTTCAGCACAGGATACAACTTCCTTGCTGAGCAGTTCAAGATGAACAATATCGGTGTAACGATGAACACCTCTGTATTCGGAAAAGTGGGAATCAGCGCAAATGCCAACTTTGACCCTTATGCAATGGAGGTGAACAAAGACACCAGAACCGTTCAGAGAGTTGACAAATTTGCAATCACTCAAGGACAAGGTCTGGCGAGAATGAACTCGGCCAGCATATCCCTTTCATACTCTCTTTCCGGAGAAGGAAAGATCAATGGAAATGACGGAACAAAGCAGGCCGGAGGAAATCCAGCTGACCACTATACCAGAATATATTATCATCCTATAACAGGAGAATACATTCCTGGCGGATATCTGTATTATATGAACCCGGATGTTCCGTGGTCACTTAACTTCAACTATTCATTCCGCTATTCGTGCAATTATCAGTACGCAAACGAGGAAATGTCTAAAGTAAACAACTACACACAGACTCTCGGAATAAGCGGAAACGTAAAGCTTACACGTGCTCTGTCAATGCAGCTGACCACAAACTTCGACCTTATGGCCATGCAGATGAGTGCGACTCAGCTCAGCGCGACATATGACCTGCACTGCTTCAATATCAACGTTTCGTGGATTCCAAATGGTAAATGGGAATCATGGAGCTTCAGAATTCAAGCAAACGCAGCGGCTTTGGCAGACATTTTGAGATTCAAGAAGAGCAGCAGTTACTGGGATAATGGATTCTAGAACTGGTGCTGAGTTCTTTGTAAATTTAATCCGCAAGGATTGCTTATTTAATTGAAATTACTAACTTTGTACTCCCTGAATTCTTCAGGGCGTACACATTCCTGTTTTAAATAGTACAGACAATCCCCTGTTTGGGGCTCATTCTATTTGACAAATAATCATTACTACACTTATGTATAACATTTTCGATCTGAAAGAAATGGATCTGGAGCAGCTTCGTACGCTTGGTCAGGATCTGCAGGTAAAGGGCTTCAAGAAAATGGAGAAGGAAGACCTGATCTATGCCATTCTTGATGCTGAGGCAGAAAAAAACGCCAAGAACGCTCCTGAGAGGCCAGACAAAAAGAGACGAGGCCGTCCAAAGAAATCAGAAAACCAGAGCAGACCAGCAGAAAATGCTGAGATCAAACCTGTTGAAGCAGTAGCTGAAACTTCGAAAGAAAAGGTTGTTGAGGATAAAGCTGAAAATCCTGAAGAAACAGCAAAGCCACAACAGAAAACAGAGCAAAAACAAGGCAAGAAACGTGGCCGCAAGCCTGCAAAAGAGGAGAAACCTGCAGAAACAGCATCTCCGGCAGAGGTAGTTGAGACAGCAGCACCTGCTGAAACGACAGAAGTCGCGGAAGTTGCCGAGAATACAGAGAAGCGAGAGAAGAGACAGAAGAGGGCAAGGATTCAGAAAGGCGCTCAGCCACAGTCGGTTCAGCCGGAAAACGAACAGAACCGGCAGCAGGAACAGCCTGTTCAGCACGAAAAGCAGCAGAACAATCACAAGCCAGAGAAACAGCACAATCCTTCTGACAAGCAGCAGAAGCCTAAGGAACAACATAAGGAGCCTGCAAACGAGGTTCCTGTATTTGAAGGTGTAGTTGAGGCTGCCGGCGTACTTGAGATCATGCCGGACGGTTACGGATTCCTCCGCTCTTCAGACTACAACTACCTTAACTCTCCAGACGACATCTACGTATCACAGTACCAGATCAAGCAGCACGCACTGAAGACCGGTGACACTGTGACAGGAGAGATACGCCCTCCAAAGCCAGGCGACAAGTACTTCCCTCTTGTGCGCATCAAATACGTAAACGGACGCACTCCTGAGTTTATCCGCGACCGTATTCCGTTCGACTTCCTCACTCCGCTCTTCCCAGAGGAGAAATTCAACCTTCTCGGAAACGGACACAACGACATGTCCTGCCGTATCGTGGATATGTTCACTCCTATCGGAAAAGGCCAGCGAGGACTCATCGTTGCACAGCCTAAGACCGGTAAGACAATGCTTCTCAAGTCTATAGCCAATGCTATCGCTGACAACCATCCGGAGGTATATATGATCGTCCTTCTTATTGACGAGCGTCCTGAGGAGGTTACAGATATGGCACGAAGCGTAAAGGCAGAGGTTGTAGCATCAACATTCGATGAGCCAGCTGAACGCCACGTAAAGGTAGCCAATATGGTTCTTGAGAAAGCCAAGAGAATGGTAGAGTGCGGACACGATGTCGTGATTCTTCTCGACTCTATAACACGTCTTGCACGAGCATACAATACAGTGCAACCAGCCTCAGGAAAGGTCCTGTCCGGCGGTGTCGATGCAAATGCTCTTCACAAGCCTAAGAGATTCTTCGGAGCTGCGCGCAATATCGAGCACGGCGGATCACTCACAATCCTCGCTACAGCCCTTACAGAGACAGGTTCAAAGATGGACGAGGTGATCTTCGAGGAGTTCAAGGGAACAGGTAACATGGAGCTCCAGCTTGACAGAAGACTTGCAAACAAGCGCATATTCCCGGCTGTAGATGTAACTCTATCAAGTACAAGACGAGACGATCTTCTGTACTCTCCTGCCCTTGCAAACCGCATCTGGATCATGCGCAAGTTCCTTGCTGACATGAACTGCATCGAGGCGATGGAACTCCTTCAGAACAGAATGATCAAATACGGCACAAACGACGCCCTTCTCCAGAATATGGACAAGGATGATATGTAATGACATTCAAACTATAACTACTTTCAAAGAGTGACTGCTACGGTCACTCTTTTTTTGTTAACTTTGCAGGCTGATTTGTAAAGAATACATATGAGTAACGAATTATTGATAATCCTGTCGTTTTTTGTCATCTACGGAAGTGTGCTGCTTGCCTACAGACTTTTCGGAAAGAAAGGTCTTCTGGCATTCAGCGTATTTGCGACATTGGTAGCGAACATTGAAGTTCTGTTGCTGGTGGATGCATTCGGCATCGAAATGACTCTTGGAAACGTACTCTTCGGAAGCACTTTCCTTGTAACTGATATCCTCAGCGAAAATCACAGCAGAAAAGAGGCAAACAGAGCTGTCATAATAAGCACCTTCTTCTCTGTCATCTTTGTAGCCATCTCACAGATGTGGCTTGTATACACCCCTGCAGCCAACGATTGGGCCAGCGGCGCATTCCATACCATATTCTCGAACACACCCCGCATCATCTGCGCGTCACTTGGAGTATATCTCATATCTCAGCTTGCTGACGTATGGCTCTATCACAAATGGTGGGAGTGGTGCCGCAAACGTTTCGGAGACAGCCGCAGCGGCCTATGGATCCGCAACAACGGCTCAACTATGATATCACAGCTGATAAACACCTCCCTGTATACATTCTTCGCCTTCTACGGCACATACCAGTGGAGCACACTTGTTTCAATCTTTGCAAGTTCATACTGCATCTTCCTTGTGACCAGCCTGCTGGATACACCTCTTGTATATATATGTCGTAATCTCCATGACAAGGGCAAGGACGGAATAGCATACATCAACAATTAAATATTACAGATATGCCACAGCAGGAAATGCAGAAGCAGCGCCAGACGACCCTTAAAGAAAGGACCAAGGAGCCGCGCAGATATAAAGTCATAGTGCTGAATGACGATTTCACGACATTTGAATTCGTAATCATGATCATGACAACAGTCTTCCTGAAGACGCTTCAGCAGGCTGAGGAGATTGCTGAAACTACGCATATCCACCAGAAAGCTACCGTTGGAACATATTCATACGATATCGCCAAAAGCAAGGTGGCCAAGGCAACAGCAATGGCCAGGGCAGAAAACTACCCGCTAAGTTTTGAAATAGAACCTGAATAGACAATGAAACAGACAGCAGCAATAAATGAGGCACTTCTTGTAGCCCAACAGATAATCAACCTTCACAGGCATGAATTCATCATGCCTGAGCACATCCTGCTGGCATTTTTCAGCAATGGTGACTTCAGGGATGCAGTAGACAGATGCGCAGATGCTCAAGCGCTTGAACAGGCCGTGACTCAGGTTCTGATGGAACTTGAATCGGTACCCGAAGAAATGGGACTCAATCCTGAGTATTCAGAGCAGTTCAAAGAGATGTGCAACCATGCAGGGCAGGCAGCAATAGGATCAGGGGCTGATGCTGTCGGAATGCACCACATCCTCTATGGTATTTTCCAGCTTGAAGAATCTCAGGCCCGCCATATACTCGAGACACACCTGGAGGTCAGTGTTCCAGACTTTCTCAACACCATAGCTTCCATTAACGAAGACGGATCTGATCCACAGGAAAGATGGCAGAGATACCTGTCGCCTCTCGAGCCCGCAGGCATCTTCATAGGCAGAAAGGATGAAACTCAGCAGGCTCTCAGAGTCCTCTGCAGAAAGAACAAGAACAACATTCTACTGATAGGCGGAAACGGTGTCGGAAAGACTGCTTTTGCCAGACATCTGAGTGAAATCATCAGTACAAATAAAAGCCCGGAAGTGCTTAGAGATCTGACTATTATGGAACTAAACACTAATAGAATTCTCTCAGGAACACAGTACCGCGGAGACCTGGAGGCAAGGATAGACGACGTGATGACCGCCATAAAAGAGGATGAAGGAGTAGTTGTCTACGTGGACTCACTCAAGTCACTGGGCGGCTCTGGCAAGGGTGACGACGGAATGAAAGACATTGTCAGTCTGCTAATTCCTTACTTTAAGTCGGAAGAGATAAGATTCATTGTATCAGCAACTCACGAAGATATAAAGCGCCTCCAAACCAACGATAGTACAGCGCTTTCCCTCTTCAGGACGATCGAATTGGAAGAGCCTTCAGATGACGATGCTGAAACCATTGTAAACCTCGCTTCAGACATCCTGGCCCAGCACCATAACGTATCGTATGACTTTAATACATACACATATGCGGTACAGATGAGCAGAAGATACATTCAGGACAGGTGCCTGCCTGACAAGGCAATCGACCTTCTGGATGAAGCTGGAGCATACTGCCAGACTCAGAAGACCAGGAAAGTAACAAAATCCATCATAGACAAAGTATTGTCCGACATCTGCAAAAGCGATGTTCAGGCAAGCAGCGAAGACGTCAAGGATGACCTCTATAATATGGAGGATAGACTCAAACAAAAAATTTACGGACAAGATTCTGCTATTCAAACACTTACGGAGGCTATCTTAATGAATAAAGCAGGTCTTTTGGATAGTGGAAAGACTATTGGAAGTTTCCTTTTTGTCGGCCCGACAGGAGTAGGAAAGACAGAGCTTTCAAAAGTGCTGGCACAGCAGCTCCACGTCCCTCTGCACCGTTTCGATATGAGCGAATACTCTGAAAAGCACTCTGTCGCAAAACTGATAGGTTCGCCTGCAGGATATGTCGGATACGATGACGGAGGAATACTGACAGACACCGTACGCAAGAATCCTCACTGTGTCCTTCTCCTGGATGAAATCGAGAAAGCACATGAAGATATATACAATCTGCTGCTGCAAGTCATGGATTATGCTGTAATTTCCGATAATAAGGGCAGAAAAGTCGACTTCCGCAACGTTGTCCTCATCATGACATCCAATGCAGGTGCAAGATATGCAAACAAAGCCTCTATAGGATACGAAAGCAAGATCAACGCAGGAGCAGCCATGGCAAAAGAGGTCAAGAAGGTATTTACCCCTGAATTCCTAAACAGACTGTCCTCAGTTGTCGTTTTCAACGATATGGACAGGACTATGGCAGGACTTATTCTCGATGATAAGATCAACAAATTGAAGGATCGCCTGCATGCACGCAAGGTACAGCTGGTCATCGAGCCTGAGGCATATGAAAAGCTTCTTGACGAAGGATTCTCGGTTGAATATGGAGCGAGAGAGATAGAGCGCACACTAAATTCGCGTCTGACCCCTCTCCTTATGCGAGAAATCCTCTTTGGAGGGCATAAAAGCGGTTTTACAGCAACTGTCAAGGCCACAAAAGACGGCTATAAACTGGAGGCATAATGTTCGATTTAGACAAACTTGATTATTTTCCTGATCCACGTAACATCGGTTCAGATGAATATGCATACGGAGGTGAATTGACTCCGGAAAACCTCATCAAGGCTTATCCTATGGGCATTTTCCCTTATTTTCCATATAAGGATGATATGATCAGATGGTACGCCCCGCAGGAACGTTTCGGCATTTTCCCCGACAAGATCAAAATCAGTGATTCCATGCACCAGTTGATGAAAAGAAACAGATACAGGTGCACAATCAATGAGAATTTCAAGGAAACTATCTGGAATTGTGCGAAAATAGACGGAAGAATACACGAATGGGGTGCCTGGCTAGGTCCGGAACTAATAGAAATATGGATCGAACTGAACAGAAGAGGATACGCTAAAAGCGTCGAAGTCTGGAATGAGGAAAACGAACTTGTAGGAGGTCTTTACGGATTTGTCCACAATGGATGCTTCTTCGGTGACAGCATGTTCTCAAAGGAGTCAAACACATCAAAACTCGCGCTGATTCATCTGGCCGGTCATATGAAAGAACAAGGAGGAAGATTCATAGATTGTCAACTCCCGACTGACCATCTGATTTCAATGGGAGGCACTACAGTTTCATATGATGACTACCTTGAGATGATACAGAAATCAGAACCTATAAATTGGTAAAAAATGACAGATTATCCTAAAGATCCGGCAATGCTGATGAGCTGGACAAACCTTAAGTTAAGAGACTATTACAAGAGCCTGGATGAGCTCTGTGAAGACCTCGAAATTGACAGAAAAGACATAGAAAACAGACTGAATCAGGCCGGTTTTGAGTACAATGCAGACCTTAATAAGTTTTGGTAGGCATTCTTTTATAATTTATTGATATAATTTAAGTAAAACATAATTGTTTACATACCTAACATTTTTGTTAACCACATGAAAACGCTAAAAATAGGGCTATTGACCAAGATTTTGACAGCAATCGGACTTGGCATCGCGGCAGGCCTGGCAGTACCGGAATCAATAGCAAGAATCTTCGTTACATTTAACGGGATATTCAGTCAGTTCCTCGGATTCATCATCCCATTGATCATAGTAGCTCTGGTCACAACAGCCATTGCAGACATCGGTAACAAGGCAGGCAAAATGCTACTGGTCACAGTGGCAATTGCATATGGTTCTACAATATTTGCCGGAGTGGTTTCCTATCTGACCGGAGCATCACTCTTCCCTTCAATGATCCAGTCCGGAGGACATCTTGCATCCCTGTCCGACTCATCGGCACTTGCCCCATACTTTCAGGTAAACATACCGCCGCTCATGGGAGTGATGACTGCTTTAGTTCTTGCCTTTACAGCTGGACTTGGACTCGCATCCACCCAAAATGAGACACTGATGAAAGCGACACATGGATTCGAGGAAATAATGGTCAAGACAATAAAAGCCGCAATAATTCCTCTTCTTCCCCTCTATATCTTCGGAATCTTCCTGGATATGGCCTATGTCGGAAAAGTATTCTCAATTCTGAGCCTGTTCATAAAGATCATAGGCATCATATTCCTTATCCATATCGGCATTCTTCTGCTTCAGTTCCTGATTGCAGGGTCTGTGACCAGAAAAAAACCATTCAGACTTCTGTTGAACATGCTCCCGGCATATTTCACTGCGCTTGGAACTCAGTCTTCCGCTGCAACGATTCCTGTCACATTGGAGCAGACACGTAAGAACGGCGTGTCAGAAGACGTAGCCGGTTTTACTGTCCCTCTATGTGCAACAATCCATATGGCCGGCAGCACACTCAAGATCGTGGCATGCGCACTTGCGCTGATGATCATGCAAGGCATGCCGTATGACTTCGGAATGTTCTTCGGATTCGTCTGCATGCTCGGCATTACCATGATTGCAGCACCAGGAGTGCCGGGAGGAGCTATTATGGCATCGCTCGGCCTGCTCAGCAGCATGCTCGGGTTCAATGAGGAAGCTCTCGGACTGATGATAGCCCTTTACATTGCAATGGACAGTTTCGGCACAGCCTGCAATGTCACAGGCGACGGTGCTATTGCACTTATTGTGGACAGAATCTTCAAGAAATGATAAAACACTTGTATTTTCATTCACCACAGTTTACAACACTTTCACCACATTATCAGTTATCCTGCAGGATTTGGAGATAGTAAAAGCGGTTACTATTTGCTTCTTGATAAAATTAGATTACCTTTGTACATTATAATTGAAGAAAAGCAGATATTATGGATCCAAAAATTCAAGCAAGCATCGATGCAATCGATGTGACAATGAGCGGAGGTTCTACTCTATTAAATGTAGTATTGGCAATCGTAATGTTCGGTGTTGCACTAGGCATAAAGCCCGTAACATTCCTTGATATCATTAAAAATCCCAAGTCAATAATCACTGGTATCATCTGCCAGCTTATACTGCTTCCAGCTCTGACATTCCTTCTGGTACTTGCAATGGGTGACATTCTGTCTCCTATGATTGCACTCGGAATGATCCTGGTTGCAGCATGTCCGGGCGGAAATGTATCAAACTTCATAACTTCCCTCTCCAGAGGTAATGCAGAGCTTTCTGTCTCACTTACAGCGGTGAACACTGCTGTCTGCATTTTTACAACTCCCTTGAACTTTGCCTTCTGGAGCAAGATGTATCTAAATTATGCAGGAAACCACGGAGTGGCAATCCCTGAACTGACAATCCCATTCTGGGACATATTCCAGAGCATCGTCATCATCATGGGTATTCCGCTTATTCTCGGTATCCTTTGCTCTCAGTACCTTCCAAAGCTTTCGAATAAGCTCAAGAAGCCACTTCAGTACCTATCTATCGTGGTTTTCATTGCAATGGTATGCCTTATCCTTGCCGGCAACTGGGCTGCATTCAAGATATGTATCAAGTACATATTCCTTATCGTGATGCTGCACAACCTGTTGGCACTGGGTATCGGATTCGGATCAAGTACAATATTGAAACTTCCTTATAAAGACAGAAGAACCCTCACTATCGAGACTGCAATCCAGAACTCCGGCCTGGGACTTGTTCTTCTTCTCAACCCTAATATCTTCCCTCATGAAGGCTTCTGGGCAAATAACGGTGGTATGCTTGTCATCACAGCATGGTGGGGAGTATGGCACATCATTTCAGGACTGACTGTTGCAATGGCATGGAGGATTCGTGGAAGAAAGGAAGCTGACGAGCAATAGAAACATTATTTTATGAGAGAAAAAATCTATCAGGACGATTGTCTATACGACATTGTCAAGCCGTGGGTCTGCTGGAACATCAGACACAGCTATCGCAAATGCCAGATTCACGGTGAGGAGAATATCCCGACAGATGGTTCACTGCTGTTGGCACCAAATCACTGCAACACCTTGATGGATGCACTTGTAATGCTCAGGTCATATAAGAAGCAGACAGTATTCGGAGCCAGAGCAGACATATTCAATAAGCCACTCATAGCAAAGTTCATGTATTTTGCGCGTATCCTCCCTATGGTGCGCCAAAGAGACGGACTTCGCAACGTGCTGAAGAATAAGGATACACAGGAGACCATCGTAGAGACTCTTGAGCACAATATACGTTTCTGCATGTACCCTGAGGGGACTCACAGAGCAAAACACTCGCTCCAGGGACTTGGAAAAGGAGTGTTCAGAGCAGCTTTGGCAGCAAACGAAAAATTCGGATCAGAGAGACCTATATATATAGTACCTGTAGGTCTTGAATATGGTGATTATTTCCGCTATCGAAGCACATCACTTATAAATTACGGAAAGCCTATCAATGTAACAGACTTCGTAAAGGGACTTGACCTTGAAAACGAAGCACAGGCAATGAATGCCCTCAGCAAGGAGCTGTCATCTCGCATGTCTGAGCTCTTCACATATTTCAAGTTCGACGAGAACTATGATGAAAAATGGGCTCTGACAAAAATGCTTGCCATCCGCGACAGGAAGAAAGGATATGGCGAATTCGGCACAGACCTATATGAGGACATGTTACGCAACCGTCAGATTGCCAGCGATATAGAAAAAGCGATGGAAGAGCATCCTGAGCAGATGTCAGAACTTCTTGCAGAGGTAAAGGCATTCGAAACCAGGAGAAAGAAATCCGGCATTTCCATCTACTCATTCAAGAAGATGTCCTCTCCTGTAATGCATGCTGCGGGAAAAAGCATTGCAGCACTCATAGGACTGCCATACTTCATCGTAAGCGCAATAAGCAACCTTCCTCTTTGGGTTGTTTCATTCCTGATCAGAAGCAAAGTAAGAGACAAGGCATTCAGGAATACAGTCAGTTTCGGTGTAAAACTGGCTCTCAACACAATCCTCCTGCCTATATTGGCTGTACTCGCCTTCTGCCTTGCTCCATGGTGGCTTGCACTTGCGACAATAGCACTATGGATTCCAGGCTACAGTTATTTCCATGATTATATAGAGGGATGCCGCAGATTGTTCTCCGACATCAGACTACTATGCAACCGTAAATTATGGAAGAGTTTCAAAGGCATCACAAAGAAGTATAACAACCTATAAACCAACAGTCTATGAAAAGAATCATTTTGTCAATCCTGACATTGGCCATGGTATGTTCTTCAGCATCAGCTCAGAAAGAAAAGAAATCTGTAACATACAATGAGAAAGGTGAGATCATCAAGACCGGTGTCAACCTTGGTCCCCTCCCTGTTGTAGCATTCGACGCAGACCGAGGATTCCAGTTCGGTGCCCTTCTTAACCTTTACAACTTCGGAAATGGAGACACCTATCCAAATCCAAAGTCACAGTGGTACATTGAGGCTTCCGCATATACCAAG
>JAEIGA010007993.1_pt1 | contig 16038 bp, 8 predicted proteins | sample 9270691 | NCBI WGS metagenome assembly JAEIGA01 (sample SAMN17057246, study PRJNA624740) | gut metagenome | biome: biome; isolation source: fecal sample | host: Bos grunniens | place: China: Xizang | collected 2019
GAGAATACAGAACTCGAGACAATCGAGACTCGTATCCGTCAGGTGCAGTATCTTGCTGCAAAGCTTGATGAGTACGGCATCCCTTATCAGCGTCCTGTAGGTGGTCATGCGCTCTTTATCGACGCTGACAGAGTGCTTGCAAACGTTCCTAAGGAGGAGTTCCCTGCACAGACCCTCGCTATCGAGCTCTACATCGAGGCCGGTGTGCGTGGTTGCGAGATCGGTTACATCCTTGCTGACCGTGATCCTGTGACTCGTGAGAACCGTTTCGGAGGTCTTGACCTTCTCCGTCTCTGCATCGCACGTCGCGTGTATACCAACAATCACATGGATGTGATCGCAGCGGCTCTCAAGAATGTTTACGACCGTCGTAACGAGATCACCCGCGGTGTCAAGATCGTGTGGGAGACTGAGCTGATGCGTCACTTTACAGTGAAGTTGGAGAGACTCTAAGAGACTGTCTGATAATAAAATAAGTTAAGCTGTCAAGGGTGGGTGAGAGATACCACCCTTGTCGGCATATATAGGCGAATGTAAAGATTTAAGACTATAATTGAAATGCGTAAGACATTTGTGTTTTTAGCTTTGGTACTGGCTATGGTTTCGTGTACATCTGCCGATGTAGAGACATGGCGAATGATGGAGATGACTTTTACTGCTGACACAGATTATTCGTCAACAGGTGCAGATGACATCCGTATGGACGTGCAGTTTGTCCATAAGAAGACAGGCGAGACCATAACAAGACCTGCATTCTGGGATGGAGGAAACAGCTTCATTGTGCGTTTTGCCCCTACGGCGGCAGGAAAGTGGGATTGGACTTCGACATGTTCGCAGGATGCGTCTCTGGCGGGGCTTGAGGGCTCGATTCTCTGCAAGGAGTACGCAGGAGAACTTGAAGTTTATAAGCGCGGTTTCGTGACCGTTACTCCGGGCAAGAAATATTTCACTTATGCGGACGGAACGCCATTCTTCTATCTCGGTGATACACATTGGGGTATGCTTACAGAGGAATTTGATTCTCCGGGACATCATGCCGGCAATACCGGTGCCAAGTCGCATTTCAAATATATAGTGGACAGACGTGTCGAGCAGGGCTTTACCGTATACCAGAGCGAGCCTATCGGAGCGGCCTTCAATCTTAGGGACGGAATTGTGGATCAGGAAGATATAGATGGTTTCAGAGTTGCAGACAAGTATTTCGAATATATAGCCGATGCCGGTATGGTCCATGCCAATTCGCAGTTCTTCTTTGCGATGGACATATCATCTGCTCTTGCAGCCGACAAGGCTAAGCTTGAGAATATTTCACGTTACTGGGTAGCCCGTTACGGTGCCTGGCCGGTTATGTGGACCCTCGCTCAGGAGATCGATAATGACTCTTATGCCGAGAGCGGCAATCATAAAAAGTTCGATTATACCAATAATCCGTGGGTGGATGTTGCCGAATACATGCATAAGTATGATTCATATTCGCATCCTCTTTCAGGACATCAGGAGCACAATGTGCATACTACAGTGACTGGAGCGGGTTGGAAAGAGGACGTCTCAAAGGGCAGGAGTGTGTCCATCTTCGTTTCTGAAGAGGTAGCTGCCAGGACTGGTCATAACTGGTGGGCAGCCCAGTGGGGCCCTCAGTTCATTGAGCCAGCGGAGCCTGAGCTTGTCAGGGATTATTATAATTCGGAGCGTCCTGCAGTCAACTATGAAGGCAAGTATTGCGGACTTTGGACCCAGGATTTCGGTTCGAGAGTCCAGGGATGGTCTGCGTTCCTCTGCGGTTTCTGCGGTTACGGCTATGGAGCCATCGACATCTGGCTTTACAACAGCAGCTTTGACGTAGGTGCTCCTTCGTTTGACGGTGTAGACTCGATCAGTGTCGCAGACAAGATGAAGCCATGGTCGGAGTCGATAGAGTATCCGAGCGCACATCAGATGAAGATCATGAGAAATTATCTTGAGACATTTGACTGGTGGAACCTGGCGCCGGTGCTTTGTGATGAGCCTGACTTTGAAGCCCTTTCCTCTGCATATGCGTATGCAAGGACAGACAAGAGGCATGTCCTTTACTTCTTTGCCAAGAACGAACTTGAGACCGGAACAATCAGAAATCTGGAGCCGGAGGCAGAAGTCAGACTTGAGTGGTTCAATCCAAGAACAGGAGAGACAATGCCTGCTGTAGAGGCTACTGTAAAGGCAGACGGAAGCCTGGTGCTTCCTCAGAGACCTGATGTTGAGGACTGGACGTTAACCGTTTTGATTTAATTTAATGATGAGAAAGATCTTATATATCATTCCTGTAATCTTGCTGTCAGCATGCACAGGAAAACATATCCTGTTTCAGAATGGGAATTCAGAATATTCTATTGTCATAGACAAGGATGCTTCTGCATCAGAGCAGTATGCCGCTTGCGAGCTTCAGAGCTGGCTTAGGGAAGTCGGAGGCGTGTCTTTGCCTATCGTTGGCACTGATGAGGGTGAGCAGGGAAAACGCCTTGTGGTGGGATATAATTCCATCGTGCAGGAAGCTTTCCCGGAAGCGCAGCAGCAGTCGGCAAGCGATGACTCGTTCACATGGTGCAGCAGGGAAGGGGATATCCTGTTCTGGGGAGGAAGCGAGCGAGGAACCCTTTACAGTGTCTATGATTTCCTCGAGGATCAGCTGGGGGTACGTTGGTATTCCGAGGATGTCACAGTCGCTCCAAAGGCTAAAAAATGGTCATTTTCGGAGCTTTGTCATCACGAGGCGCCCGCGCTTGTAGTGCGTGACAACTGTATGCTTGCTCCACGTACCAATCCTGTATTCTCTGCCCGTCTGAGAAACAACTTCACCCGTCTTCCTGGCAAGGAACCGGGAACTACTCTTCCGGGTACAGCTGAGGGCTATTGGGGAGTTCATGCCATGGCCGGTCATGTTCCTGCGGATAAATATTTTAAGGAGCATCCTGAATATTTCAGCCTTTACAACGGTAAGCGTTGCACAGACCAGCTCTGTCTTTCGAATCCTGAGGTGCTGAAGATCTGCATCGAGAGCATGCGCAAGGCCATGCGTGAGAATCCTGACTTCATGATCTATTCGATGGAGCAGCTCGACAATATGCAGCCTTGCCAGTGTCAGTGCGAAGCCTGTCAGGACATTATCAGCAGATACGGCGGTGATTCAGGCATCATGGTGTGGTTCGTGAACCAGGTGGCCGATGCCATCAAGGATGAATTTCCAGACAAATATGTAGGAACATTTGCATACAGATATACCCGCCATGCTCCGACAGGTATCGTGCCGCGCGACAATGTTGTGATCCGCCTCTGCAGCATCGAATGCTGTCTGCTTCATGACTTCGAAGGATGCGAGATGAACCAGCCTTTCATGAAGGACCTTCAGGACTGGTCAGCTATAGCAAAGAATCTCTATATCTGGGATTATGCTACTGATTTCTCTTACTATTGTCTTCCTGTGGCAAATCTCAGGCTTCTTCAGCCTAAAATCAAGGATTTCTGCGACCATAATGCCATGGGTATGCTCGAGCAGGGTGATTATCAGACCAGGACATGCGAACTTAAGGAGCTGCGTGCTTATCTTGTTTCCAAGCTTATGTGGAATCCGGACGAGGATGTTGAAGCTATCATAAAGGAATTTACCGACGGCTATTATGGCCCGGCAGGAAAACATATCCGTGAATATATCAACTATGCGGACACTTATCTCAGACGCGATGGCATGCATACGGACTGCTACGCGAATGTTGCCCACCCGATGTTCACTACTGAATTCGTAAGGGAGTGCGCACGTATATTCGACGATGCGAAAAAGGCTGTCAGGAATGAGCCGGAATATCTGCAGAGGGTGGAGGCATCTGAACTTCCTGTTGTCATGCTTCAGCTGGAGCTGATTCCGATGGAGGCGTTCGACAAAGGTGTTCAGGAAAGCTTCTGGAAGATTGTGGCACGTGACGGGATCGTCAATTTCGATGAATTCGGATATGTTACTGCATCAGAGTATCAGGAGTATATCGATAACTTCGAGAATAGCCTCAAGAATCCTGTCAGATTGCCGGCCCAGAACATAAAAGTAGAGGGCAATGGAGTCGCATATACTCGCTATGAGGGTGGTTTTGTCTCAACTGTAGAGATGCTGAAGGATGGCAAGGTGACAGAAAGAGGTGTGAAGCCTTCTATTTTAATCGAGGCAGACGCGTCCATAGATCATTTCGGCTACGAGTTCGAGACGATTCTGAAGGTCGATAAGGGAGGAGTCCACATGTTCCAGATAACCACAGATGACGGAGCGGTCATGCTTGTTGACGGACAGGAAGTCTTCAACCGCGACGGTTCTCATTCTATCTTGAGAGGTTGGGCTGCACTTGATCTGGAAGAGGGGCTCCACAGGATTACAGTGCGTTATTTCGATGATTCTGAGGGACAGACCCTTGATGTCTATATGGTGGCGCCGGACGGATATGAAGGACCGCTGCCGGTAGAGTCGTGTTTCATTGAGAAGAGACTTTAAATATTGATATGATGAAGAATTCTGCGATTATCTTGTCTGTGCTTCTGATTTTTTCTTCATGCGCAGTTGATCATGTCCTGTTCGAGAATGGGGCGTCGGATTACAGTATTGTGATTGATAAAGAAGCTCCTGCATCCGAGCAGTATGCCGCCGAAGAGCTCCAGACATGGATAAAGGAGGTCAGCGGAGTGACTTTGCCTATCGTCGGTCTTGACGCTGGCGAGCAGGGCAAACGTCTTGTCGTGGGTTATAATCCTATCGTTGCAGAACGCGTCCGCGGTGCGAAAAAACCTGCTTCGAGCGATGATTCGTTCACATGGTGCAGCCGTAGAGGCGATGTCTTCTTTTGGGGAGGAAGCGAGCGCGGAACCCTTTACAGCGTGTATGATTTCCTCGAGGATCAGCTCGGCTGCCGTTGGTATACAGCGGAGGTAAGCGTCGCTCCGGAGCAATCTTCGTGGTCTTTCGGCAAGCTTTTCAATCATGAGGCTCCCGGAATCAAAGTCCGCGACAACTGCATGCTGTCTCCTCGCACGAATCCTGTATTTTCAGCCCGTTTGAGAAATAATGTGGTGAGGCTTCCTGGTAAGAATCCGGGAGAGACCCTCGCAGGTACAGCAGAGGGTTATTGGGGAGTTCATGCCATGGAATATCATTGTCCTCCGCACAAGTATTTTGCAGAACATCCGGAATACTATGGAATGGTAGACGGCAAGAGAGTCGGCACTTCAGGCCTCTGTCAGCTCTGTCTTTCCAATCCTGACGTCCTTAAGATCTGTACGGAAAGCATCCGCAAGGTCATGCGCGAGAATCCGGATTATATGGTCTATTCGATGGAGCAGGGTGACAACTGGTCATATTGCACATGTCCTGAATGTAATGCCATCGCAGAGCAGTACGGCGGCCAGTCGGGCCTTTATCTCTGGTTCGTCAATCAGGTGGCAGACGCTGTCAAGGATGAGTTTCCGGACAAATATGTCGGAACCTTCGCATACAGATATACACGTCATGCGCCGAAGGGAATCGTGCCACGTGACAATGTCGTGATCCGTCTCTGCAGCATCGAGTGCTGTCTGAACCACAAGTTCGACGAGTGCGACAGGAATCTCCCGTTTGTGAAGGATATGCAGGACTGGGCGGCAATAGCTAAGAATCTCTATATCTGGGATTATGTGACTGATTTCCGTCATTATATGCTCCCGATTCCTAACTTCAGGATGCTTCAGCCGAAGCTTCAGGATTTCCGTGCATACAATGCCATAGGTGTATTGGAACAGGGTGATTATCAGACACGTTCGTGCGAACTCAAGGACTTGAGAGCCTATCTTGTATCGAAGCTTCTTTGGAATCCGGACATCGATGTGGACGCCGTCATCTATGATTTTACCGAAGGCTATTACGGTGCAGCCGGCCAATATATCCGCGAGTATATCGACTATACCGACAAGATTCTCAGACGCGCGGACATGCATACGGACTGTTATGCGATTCCGGAGCATAAGATGTATACTACGGGTTATGTGAGAGGCGCCCTCAGAATCATGGAGAGGGGAAAAGCGGCTGTTTCAGACAATCCTGAGCTCCTCAAGAGGGTAGAGGCTGCCGAGCTTCCGTTGTGTTATCTGGCGCTTGAAATAATGCCTCATGAGGCCTTTGGAATGGGACTCGACAAACAGTTCAAGAAGGTCGTGGAGCAGGAGAATATCAGAAAGATGTCCGAGCAGTGGGATGTTCCGAATATCGCTAAGTATGTTGCGGAGCTTGACAGGCTCGCTGCCATGTTCAGGGATAATGCCGAGCAGATGCCGGCTCTTAATGTCCAGCCGAAAGGCCGTGGAGTAGCCTACAAAAGGTACGAAGGAGAATATTCTGTTCTGAAGGATATGTTCGCGAAGGGACGTCTTGTTTCAGAGGGTACGATGCCGGCTATCGAAATAGACAGAAATACGACAGATGATCATTTCGGATACATCTTTGATACATATGTGGCGATTCCGAAAGATGGAGTATACGGCCTCGTATTGTTTGCTGATGATGCTGCCGAAATCCGCATAGACGGCAAGCTTGTGCTTGATCATGTCCAGCAGTGGACGGCGCATCCGACCAAGGCATTTGTCAATCTGCAGAAGGGAATGCATAAGGTTACAGTCCGCTATCTGGAGGACACCGAGGGACAGCATTTCGACCTTACCCTGCATACGCCGATCAATTATATCGGCTCGATTCCGTCAGACTTATATCTTCTGCCGTAAATTGTATAACTAATTAATATTAAATAAGATATGAACAATAAAATTGTCAAGGGCGTTACAGCTCTCGTGTTTTTCCTCTTTGCTGTTGTAATCGCAGTTCTGATGGTCAAGGACTTTCAGGCAGGTGTTGAAACCGCTGGCCAGAAGGGATTCTTTGTGCTTTATATCGCACTTCTCGTCTATGCCATCTGGAGAGTCATCAGCCTCGTGAGGGACATTTTCAGAAAATAGTTATGGGCGGATCCTTTCGAGGATCTCCATGCACATGCGTCCGTTATGATACGGACATTTCCAGAATCCGGCCTTGTCGTCGTCTCTGTTGATGGTCCCGTCTGAGCGGACGCTCCAATACCATTCTCCGTTCTCTCTGTCAATGAGGTTTGCTTTGATGAATTCCCAACACATCAGGGCGTTCTCCATGCCAGAGGGATCCGAGAAGCTGTCCCAGAGATTGAAGCATCCTACTACGGTTTCGGCCTGTACCCACCAGTGCCTGTCTCCGTCTGCAGGGCCTTCCGGACCGTGTTTTTCGTATATCATGCCACCGTCAGGAGTGAATCCCTCAAGCGCAGCTTCCGCCACCGATGGTACCAATGTTTTCGTGCGGTCGAGGATCTGCTCGTCGTCCAGAACAAGAGCGGCTTCGTGTATAAGCCATGACGCTTCAATGTCGTGTCCGTATGAAACTGTGTCATATCCGCAGTTCCAGTCGTTGTCAAAAAACAACTTCAGATGGCCGTCAGGGCCTATGATGTGCTGCTGGAATACCTCGATCAGTCCGCGAAGCCTTTCCTTCAACAGACCGTTGTTCCAGACACGGTAGAGACATGTATATGCTTCGAGCACATGCAGGTGCGTGTTCATTGTCTTGCTTTCGTTCGCGTCCTTTTCGCTGAGGCGCATGTCTTCGATAGGCTTCCATTCGCGTGTAAATGCCTCGAAATAACCTCCTTTCTCTGCATCGAAACTGTGATCTTCGATCGAATTGAACAGTTTTATCGCATATTCCAGCGCCTCGCCATCTCCTGTAGCGCGGTTAAATTCTGCAAGTCCGTATATTGCAAAGGCGATCGCGTATATCTGCTTCTTTGTGTCAAGCGGCGTGCCGTCCGGGTTGAGCGACCAGCAGATGCCTCCGAAATCAGCATCGTAGAAGCGGTCGACTATCTCTCTTTTCGCTCTCTGAGCCACTTCCAGATAGGTTTTTGCCTCCTCTGACCCTTTCATCAGACGGTATGCGGAAGCGAATGTCCAGAGCAGTCTGGCATTCATTATCGCACCTTTGGGCGCATTCTCGTCAAGTCTGTCGTGTCCGTCTATGCGTCCATTGAATCCTCTTTCCGGATCCTGCATCCTGTTGATCCAATATGGGAGGATATTATCTTTGAGCTCTTGCTTGAGTTGTTTTGCAAGTGCCTGTGCCATAAATAGTTCGGCTGCTGTCTTCTCTTTCTTGGTACTCATGGTGCAAAGATACTCATTAATACTTTCAAAACGTATAAATGTATCTAAAAGGAGTAAATTCTGCTAAAATTGTATCATTCTAAAAAAAATGCATATTTTTGCACATATTTAACTTGAAATCTGTAATTATGGGTAACGTATTTACCGAAATAACATGTCTTTCAGAGAAGGATTGTTTCCATATCGTCGAGCGTCATAAGACTGAATTCACATATCCTCTGCACCAGCACAAGGAGTTTGAGCTGAACTTCATCGAGAACGGCGGCGGTGTCCGCAGGATCGTCGGGGACAGTGTCGAATATATCGGTGATTACGAATTGGTTCTTATCGGCGGCGAGAACCTTGAGCATGTGTGGGAGCAGGGCAATTGCAGGTCCAAGGATATAAGGGAGATCACCATCCAGTTCTCTCAGGATGTGTTTTCCGGAGACCTGCTCTCCAAGAATCAGTTCGCTTCCATAAAGAGGATGCTTGCGCGTGCCGAACATGGCCTTGCTTTCCCGATCTCCTCGATAATGAAAGTGTATTCCGTTCTAGATGCGTTAGTGGCTGAAAAAGAGCAGTTTGTGCAGTTTTTGAAGTTCCTCTATGTCTTGTATGAACTGTCGATTTCGGATGGCTCGAGAGTGCTTGCTTCCAGCTCGTTCGCGCATACTTCGGAGAGTCAGGAGAGTCGTCGTGTCCGCAAGGTCAAGGAGTATATAAACAGTCATTATTCGGAGTCTCTCAGCCTGCCTCAGGTGGCTTCGGTGGCGGGGATGAGCCCGGTTGCGTTCAGCAGGTTTTTCCGTGTCAGGACGGGCAGGACATTGTCGGATTATATTGTAGATATCCGTCTGGGATATGCCGCAAGAATGCTTGTGGATTCCACTAAGAATGTGTCTGAAATCTGCTATGAATGCGGTTTTAATAATGTGTCTAACTTCAACCGTACGTTCAAGGCCAAGCGCGGATATACCCCTCGTGATTTCAGGGCTATGTTTAAGAAAAACAAGGCCATTGTTTAATTAGTATCATAAATGGATAAATTTGTATTTGTTTAACTTTTGGCTGCTTCCTAAATTTGTGATATCATAATTGAAGCGCTAAAATTAAGATGAAACTGATACGACTGCTGTCTCTTCTCGTGGTGACAGCTATACTGAATCTTTCCTGTCAGTCTTCCACACCTTCATTTGTAAAGGTTGAGGACGGTCTCTTCTGTTGTGAGGGTTATCCATCACATTTTATCGGAACAAATTTCTGGTATGGAGCGATTCTTGCTTCCGACGGCCAAGGCGGCGACATCGAGCGCCTTGAGGCTGAATTGGATACGCTTAAATCTTTGGGAATGATTAATTTACGCGTCCTTGTCGGTGGTGATGGTCCTGACGGTATTCCTACGAGGGTGGAGCCTACCCTTCAGAAAGAAGCAGGTGTTTATAACGAAGATATCTTCCGTGGTCTGGACAGACTTCTTGTGGAATTGGCGGAACGTGATATGAAGGCCGTTCTGTACCTTAACAATTCATGGGAGTGGTCAGGCGGATACGGAATGTATCTTGAGTGGGCCGGTGAGGGCAAGGCGCTGATTCCTGCAATTGACGGCTGGCCTCAGTTCATGAACCACGTTTCACGCTTCGTTACATCCGACAAAGCCAAGTCTCTTTTCGCGGACCATGTCCGTACTGTTGTTTCCAGAACAAATTCCATTACAGGAAAGCCTTATTCTGAGGATCCTGCGATTTTCTCATGGCAGATAGGAAACGAGCCTCGTTGCTTCAGAGCCGATCCGGAAGGACAGCAGGCATTTGCCGACTGGCTCTGGGAATCTGCGGCGCTGATCAAGTCTATTGATCCGAACCATATGGTGTCGACAGGAAGCGAGGGATTATGGGGCTGCGAGGGCAGCATGGAGCTGTATGAGAAGATACATTCGTGTCCTGATATCGATTATATGAATATCCACATCTGGCCGTACAACTGGCAGTGGGTGACAGAGGACACTCTTTCGGAGAATCTTCCGGTAGCGATAGAAAACACTGATAAATATATTGACGATCATCTGGCAGTGGCTGCGAAATATGGAAAGCCTGTCGTTCTTGAGGAGTTCGGTTTCCCTCGTGACGGCTTCCAGTTCGCTCAGGGATCACCTACTACAGCCCGCGATGCTTATTATGGTCATGTTTTCGGCAGAATCGCTGATTCGGCGGCTGAAGGCGGTCTGTTTGCGGGTGTCAATTTCTGGGGCTGGGGCGGTCTTGCTTCTCAATCCGAAACCAACATCTACTGGAAGAGGGGAGATGATTATTGCGGTGATCCGGCTCAGGAACAGCAGGGTCTGAATTCCGTTTATGCCGGTGATGAGTCTACCGTCCGGATCATAAAGAATGCGGCAGATGCGGTGAACGATGCGCTTAAGCCTTCCGCTTGGTTTGATATTTTCGAGAATGACGGAATCTTCGCAGAAGAGGGTGTAAACCGAATCAAGATAGAGATGAAATCTCCGAAAGACTGCAAGGTCAAGGTAGAGCTGGACCTCAGTACTGATTTCGGTGAGCATGTTGCATCTTTTTCCCGCAAGGTCGAAATCGTTTCCGGTGTGGCATCTGTTGCGGTTGACGCCCGTTTTGCTCCCGGTTTCTATAATGCGGTGCTTTATCTGGTTGAGGAGGATGGAACCCGTACAGAGCTTGCACGTACGAATCTTGGTTGTGCTCCGGAAAAGATCGTTTCTGCTCAGAACAAGCAGCCGGATTTCGACGAATTCTGGAGTCGCACACTCGACGAGCTGTCTCAGGTGTATCCTCAATACAGGCTTACACTTCTTGAGGAACATTCGAATGATGTCCGTCGCTCGTACAGAGTTGACATGAAGTCATTGGGAGGAGAGTCCATCAGCGGACTTCTGGTCGAGCCTGTTGCCCCTGGCAAGTATCCGGTGATGATTCATTATATGGGATACAGCAGTGACGTATGGTTCATCGATCCATCTTCCAACCCTGATAGAATAGAGTTCATGCTGTGTGTGCGCAATCAGGCCTTCAACAGATTGCCAGGTGAAGAGGCTGACTGGTGTGCGAGAGGTGTGGAAAGCAAGGAGACATATTATTACAGAGGTGCATTCGCTGATGCTGTAAGGGCTGTGGATTTTGTAAGCACGCTGGAGAAGGCGGATCTCGGACATATCTTCGCACAGGGCGAAAGTCAAGGTGGAGCATTGACGTTTGTGGCAGCATCACTTGACCATAGAATCAAGGCTATAGCACCGTCTGCACCGTTCCTAAGTGATTTTCAGGATTATTTCAGATTGGCGGACTGGCCTGGCGATCCTATAATCAAAGCCGCGCGCGAGAAAGGCATATCGGATGATGAGCTATATAAGACTCTCAGTTATTTCGACGTGATGAATTTTACCGACAGGATTGTCTGTCCTGTCATAATGGCCATAGGACTTCAGGATCCGGTCTGTCCTCCGCATACGAACTTCGCCGGATATAACAATATAAAGGGTGAGAAGTCGTGGGTCTGCTATCCGCTTTCCGGTCATAATGTTTGGGAACAGAAGGAATGGCCGGTTGTAAAAGAGAAATTCTTCAATAAATATATATAAAAGCACTAACCAAAGTTATACTAATATTAACACTAAAATCATGTAACATGAAAAGTAAACTGTTTACTTGCTTGGCGATGCTCTTATTGAGCTTCTCGCTCATGGCACAGACCAAGTCTGTCAGCGGAACAGTTGTTGACAACGTAGGTCCGGTAGTGGGAGCGAGCGTCATCGTTAAGGGTACCACAAACGGTATCACTACTGATTTAGATGGAAGGTATAACATCAATGTCCGCCCAGGCGAGACGCTGGTATTTACTTCCATTGGTTACAAGACAGTGGAGATTGTTGTAGGCAGTCAGAATGTCTACAACGTTACTCTCGAAGAAGACAGGCAGCTTCTTGATGAAGTCGTAGTCGTAGGTTACGGTACGATGAAGAGAAGCGACCTTTCAGGCTCTTCGGTTTCTATGAGCGAGGAGTCCATCAAGGGTTCCATTGTGTCATCTCTTGACCAGACACTTCAGGGTCGTGCAGCCGGTGTGACAGCCGTGCAGACTTCAGGTGCTCCTGGTTCATCATCATCAATCCGTGTCCGCGGTCAGGCTACCATCAATGCTAATGCAGAGCCTCTCTACGTCATTGACGGTGTAATCGTACAGGGAAATGGAGCTTCCGGCTCTTCATTCGGTCTCGGTGATGCCCTCGGAAATGGTACGGTTTCGACTATCTCTCCTCTCTCTACAATCAACCCTGCCGACATCGTGAGCATGGAAATCCTCAAGGATGCTTCCGCAACTGCAATCTACGGTGCACAGGGTGCGAACGGTGTCGTTCTCATCACAACCAAGCGAGGTAAGGCTGGTGAAGCAAAGTTCACATATGACGGTATGTTCGCTGTTTCTCAGCAGAACAGACGTGTCGATATGATGAACCTTCGTGAATATGCAGAATTCTACAACGAACTGATATCAATCGGTGAGATCTATCAGAGCAATGCATATTATGCTGACCCTTCAATCCTCGGAGTCGGTACTAACTGGCAGGACGCCATCTTCCAGACAGCCCTCCAGCATCAGCACCAGATCTCGGCATCAGGTGGTACTGATAAGGTACAGTACTATGTATCAGGTTCTTATATGGATCAGGAAGGTACAATCATCGGTTCTAACTTCGAGCGTTTCAGCGTACGTACAAACCTTGATGCCCAGCTCAAGAAGTGGCTCAAGCTCGGTGTGAATGCAACTTATTCAAACACTGTGGATGACCTCAAGCTTGCTGATGGTGAGGCCGGTATCGTGTTCTCTTCTCTCAACAGTCTTCCGGATATTCCGATCTATGACGTTGACGGCAACTTTACTTCAGAAGTACGTGAAGGTCTCGGCGCACGCGTAAACCCAATCGCGATGGCTATGCTGGATGACATCATCCTCAAACGTCAGAAACTTACAGGTAACATCTTCGCTGATGTGAATCCTATCAAGAATCTCACATGGCATACTGAGCTCGGTTTCGACATAAGCCACAGCAAGTCAGAGACATATGAGCCGATGGTAGACCTCGGCAACTGGCAGCGTGGAAACAATGAGACCAGATGGCAGAACAATACCAACACGTTCTGGTCATTGAAGAACTATCTCACATATGCCAACCAGTGGGGCAAGCATAATGTATCTGCGATGGTAGGTCAGGAGTTGTGGGAATCAGATTGGGAATACCAGAGCATCTACAATACAAAGCTTCCTTCTGACGAGGTTCATAATCCGTCACTCGGAGCAGGTACTCCGACCATCGGTTCGGGATTCGGCAGTGCGGCAATGGCTTCATTCTTCACCCGTGAGACCTATAACTATGATGAGAGATACTATCTGACATATACATTCCGCTATGACGGTTCGTCAAACTTCGGACCTGAGAACCGTTGGGCTCCTTTCCATTCATTGGCAGGTTCATGGCGTGTGAGTAACGAACCTTGGTTTGAAGCTCATGATATAATGAATAACCTCAAACTCCGTATCGGCTGGGGACAGACCGGTAACTCCAATATCGGTGGTTATGCATGGGGTTCTTCAATCAGCCCTATGGACTCGGCTCTCGGAGCAGGTTATCGTCCGGCAAACATCGCCAACACTGCAATCCAGTGGGAAACACAGGTTCAGTGGAACGTAGGTCTTGATTTCGGATTCTTCAAGGATAGGTTGAACCTTATCGTAGATTTCTACAATAAGATTTCTGAGAACATGCTCATGACAATGCAGCTGCCTTCTTACATGGGTACCCAGGGTAATGGCTCATCTGTTCTTTCTGCTCCTAAGGGTAACTTCGGAAGCATCGAGAACAAGGGTGTTGAGATTACTCTCGACGCTCATCCTTTCACAGGTGAATTCCAGTGGGACAGCAACTTCCAGATCTCTGTCAACCGCAATACCCTTAGGGCTCTCAGCGGCACGACTGCTGCAAGCATCGTAGGTTACGGTCAGTGGAGCGATGTTGTCTGCGTATCTGAGATCGGCAAGCCTCTCTATAATTTCTATGGATATGTAGTGGATGGCGTATATGAGTCTCTTGAAGATATAGAGAACTCTCCAAAGACAGCGAAGCATCCTGCAAACGGAGTCTACAACCGCTCTAACACAGTCTGGGTTGGTGATATCAAGTACAAGGATATCAATGAAGACGGCGTCATCGACGACAAGGATCGTACAGATATCGGCAGCCCGCTTCCTAAGTTTACATTCGGATGGAACAATACTTTCCGCTATAAAGGCTTCGATCTCAATATCTTCCTCAACGGATCATATGGCAACAAGGTCCTCAACTACAGCCTCATGAATGGTCCTTCAGGCGGTCTTGCTTCAATGAGATCTGCATGGGTGAACCAGAATGCGACAGCGATCAAGGACAGGGCTCAGCTCGTTCCTATCGATCCTGACAAGGTTTATGAAAGCGGCAGCTGGTATGATGACATCACAAACGTGAAGGTCGCTAATTCAGGAACAAAGACTCCGCGTCCTACCCTCAACGACCCTAATGACAATGACCGTCTCAGCACACGTTACATCGAGGATGGTTCATACCTCCGTATCAAGAACCTTACTCTCGGTTATACCTTCCCTAAGAAGTGGATGCAGAAGGCACATTTCGACAACATCCGTGTTTACTGCAATATCCAGAACCTCTATACTTTCACAAAGTATTCAGGATATGACCCTGAGGTCGGTGCTTCAACACAGGACTCATCAGGATATGCCTACGGTGTGGATAACGGCCGTTACCCATCTCCAACTACATATTCATTCGGTGTAAGCCTTTCATTCTAATCCTTAAATGAGAAAGAATATGAAACTTAAGAATATATTCAAAGGTGCGATGGCAGGTGTCCTTGTCTTGAGCATGGCTTCTTGCGAGGATTTTCTCACCCGTCCTACTGAAGATAACTACAACGTAGATAATTTCTATCAGAATGATGCTCAGGTAGAGCAGGGAGTCAACTTCCTTTACAACTCTCCTTGGTATGACTTCCAGCGTGCCTTCATCAAGATCGGTGAGGTGATGTCAGGAAACATGTACTGGGGAAGCTCTCCATATCTGACTTTCACTACAAACGGAACTGACGGTGACCTCGTTAACATGTCCTATTCTCTTTGGGCTGTAAACGGTCACGCAAATACCGTAATCACCAATATCCTCAACTCTGAGGGCCCTTCACAGGCTGCAAAGAACAAGGCCATCGGTGAGGCTCTCACATGGAAGGCCATGGCTTATTTCTATATGGTAAGAACTTTCGGTGAAGTTCCTATCGTACATGACAACAACGCCATCCTTACATCAGGCACATACAATGACCTTTACAAGGCAGACCGTGCAAGTGTATACGAGTATATCATCATGACCCTCGAGAAGGCTATGGAGCTTCTTCCGAAGCAGACTTCAGGATGGAACGGCCGTATCGACTACTATGCAGCCGAGGCTCTCCTTGCAAAGGTTTACCTTACACGTGCAGGTCTTTCCGGAACTCTTAACAATGATGACCTTGCAAACGCGGCAAAATATGCTGAGGATGTGATCGACAATTCCGGTCGTAAGCTTACTCCGGAGTATTCAGATATCTTCCGTCTTTCTCCAGCCGTACACAATGCGACAGGTGAAAGCCTTATCGCATGGCAGTGGGAGTGCTCTTCAGGAAGATGGACAGCTCAGAACACACTTCAGTCAGACCTTACATTCGAAGGATTCAGCGAATTCGGAGATATGTGGGGCGGCTGGGGCGGTCCTTCATATGA
>JAEIGA010007994.1_pt1 | contig 16038 bp, 13 predicted proteins | sample 9270691 | NCBI WGS metagenome assembly JAEIGA01 (sample SAMN17057246, study PRJNA624740) | gut metagenome | biome: biome; isolation source: fecal sample | host: Bos grunniens | place: China: Xizang | collected 2019
CCCGCTCCTGCTGCAAATATTGTGTCGCGTCATTTTCGCTATTGCGATTTTATTTCGTTGAAAAAAGCGGCGTTCCTAACGAAGGCGGGCGGTTGCCCGCCATAAACAAAAGTTGTTTCAAACAAGTTGTTTCCCATCCTCAACTACACCTACACCTAATCTCTACACCAAAACTAAAAATTCCACTCTCCCACTCGACCTATCAACTCAAACTCTCCCTTCTTCACCTTCACCTCAAACCTTCACCTAATCTCTAAACCCCCATTCCAACATTCAAACATTCCAACATTCAAACATTCCAACGCTTTGGGGTTTGACACTCTCCGCGCTGTAGTATTAAATCACAGATTACATCGCGCGACATGCAGTATTTCTGAAGCAAGCGAAATATTAACTGAAGCGACAGAGGCTATTTCTTGAACTTCGGCGCGGGCGATTGAACGAAGAGAACCGAAATGTTTCAGCAATTTTTTCTTTTTCGCCTCGCCTATTCCTGTAATTTCATCCAATGCCGACTCTTTAATCGTCTTGTCCCTAAGACGTCTATGGTGTGTTATCGCAAATCTGTGAGCTTCGTCCCTAAGACGCGTGAGCACAAATAAAGCTTCGCTATCTCGCGGCAAAAGAAGATTCTCCCGGCCATCGTCAAATACGATTTCCTCTTGACGCTCAGCAAGACCGATAATCGGTATGTCGGTAACACCTATCTCCTCAAAAGCGGCTCTCGCAGCACGAAGCTGCGTGATTCCACCGTCGCAGACAAACAGATCGGCGCGTGGAGAAGTTGCGGCAAGAGACGAATCTCTGCCGTAACGGCGGCGCACGACTTCAGCCATTGAACGCGGGTCATCGGCGCCTTTGACGGTCTTGATTTTAAAATGCCTATACCATCTGCCGTCCGGCAATCCGTCTTTCGCTACAACGAGAGAAGCTACGGAATGTTCACCAAAAAGATTTGAAATATCGACACATTCGATTATATGCGCAGGCGCCTTCAGACCTATTGCTGAGGATAGTTCTTCAAGCCCTCTTAAAGCCGCCTCTTCGCGCATCTTTGGCGTTCGCCGCACGAAATGCGTCTTCGTCATCTCCTTAAGAGAGGCTATCGTATCCCTCCAGCGAGCAGCGGTTTCATACTCGCCGTTAAAGGAGGCTTCTTTCATTTTCGCTTCAAGCTCTTGAAACACTTTAGGTCTGTCCCCGCGCAAAAAAGCGCAAGCTTCGTCAAATCGGCTCTTGTATTCTTCTTTCGTTATCCGCCCAAGGCAAGGAGCCGAGCAAGTCCTTATCACGTCGGAAAGACAATGCTCGTGAGTATCCTCATCTGGTATGATAGCCTTGCACCCGCGTATGCCGTAATATTTCTCAACAAAATCTTTAGCCGATCTTACAACCGGCGAGGATGGGAAAGGTCCAAAATACAACGCTCCGTCATCTCGCACGATTCTGCAGCATGTAAATCTCGGCCAGACAGCTTCCGGATCGGCCCTAAGCGCCAAATAACGCTTATCGTCACGCATTAAAATATTAAAATGCGGCTTATGTTTTTTTATTAAAGAAGCTTCTGTAAGTAGAGATTCCGCTTCGTTTTTTACTACGATATACTCGAAATCCCATACGGTGTCGACCATCGATCTTACCTTAGGCGGATGGCGCGCTCCGGGCCTGAAATAACTATGAACACGCTTGCGCAAATCCTTCGCCTTGCCGACATAAATAATCGCGCCCCGGCGATCTCGCATGAGATAACACCCGGGGCGTTTGGGAACTGCCTTAAGACGTTCTTTTATCAGCTCGGTCATACGAACGAGCGTTACGCTTAATTTAGGCGAGTTCCTTCTGGGACTCTTCAGTCTTTACCTTGGCGGCCTCTTGAGCATCTTCCTTGTCGGCCTCAGCAAGACCCTTCTTGAACTCGTTCTTGGCTCTGCCAAGAGACTTCGCAAGCTCAGGAATCTTCTTTGCGCCGCCAAACAGGACGAACGCGACGACAAGACAGATAACGAGCTGCCAAGGACCGATGTTCTGAATGAAAGATAAAACCATAACAAGTCTCCTTCTTTACTTAAGCTCTTAGCCTTCGGCTTCAAGCGCGGCGTCGACTTCGTCAGTTGTCTCCATGTTCGTATAGACATCCTGAACGTCTTCAAGATCTTCAAGCATATCGACAAACTTGTTGATCGCCTTGGCCGTAGCGACATCCGAGACGGGATTCATCATATTCGGAACAAGACCGATAGAGCTGTTCTCTTCATCGACATTGATTCCGCCGGCCTTGATCGCCTCGAGAACCGCCGTGTAATCGTTAGGCTGGCACTTGACGGTGAAACCGCCCTCTTCGCTCACGACGTCTTCGGCGCCAGCTTCAAGCGCAACTTCCATAACGCCATCTTCGGTGAGACCGTCGGCCGCAGGAATCATGATCTGACCCATACGGTCGAAAAGACGCGTGGCGCTGCCCTGCTTGGCGAACTCAAGACCATTCTTCTTAAATACATTGCCCACTTCAGCGGCAGCGCGGTTCTTGTTGTCGGTAAGAACGTTTACGACAACGGCCGTACCGCCCTTGATGCCTTCGTACTGAGCATCTACAAGAGCTGCGGACTCAAGTTCGCCCGTACCCTTCTTGATGGCTCTTTCGATATTGTCGTTAGGCATCTGCGCAGCCTTGGCCTTAGCGATGAGCGTGCGCAAAGTCGGGTTATTATCAGGGTTTCCGCCCTTAGCCTTAACAACGATGGTAATTTCTTTACCGAGTTTAGAGAAGATCTTACCCTTCCTCGCGTCTGCCGCGCCCTTAGCGCGCTTGATTGTAGCCCAGTGACTGTGACCTGACATTTATCTGTTCCTTTTTTATTGAGGTTAAAAATACGTTTTGAAAAATTAAATCTTATGGCGGTAAGTAATACGGCCTTTTCCAAGATCGTAAGGAGAAATTTCTACCGTCACCTTATCACCGATCGCGATTTTGATGAAGAATTTTCTCATCTTACCTGAAATATGGGCAAGCACTTCATGCCCATTTTCGAGCTTAACTTTATACATAGTGGCAGGAAGAACTTTTGTTACAGTTCCTGTCACTTCAATTGCCTGATCTTCTTCTTTCGCCATTAAGTTTAAAGCCTTCTTTGGTTAAAAAACTTTTATATTATATCATTTTTCACCAACCACTTGCAACCGGCTACGGCATATTCAACACCTTCTCAGCCTTATCGCAGATTTCGTCTATCGCTCGGGAAGCGGAAAGTTCATGCAAAAACTTTCTTCGAAAAGCCAAATGCCCCCGCTCGCTGCAAAGACGTCGCGATGTCGAGTAATAAAACCCGCTTATCATCCAGCCCACCTGTATCATGATAAAATCAGAAAGCGATTTTATCATCTGATAATCAACGGGTTTTGACGACAAGATGCATTCTACCACTTCACGATCTGGCGGCGCATCAATCTTCAGATTCCAGAACGCGGTCGTATTTTTTCTCCAATCGGTTTTTGTAATGCGCTCTTCGGCGACGCGAAAAATATCTAATTTATCCGCATCACGAACGGTCTGCGCGCATTTCAGCGTCAATGAATCCAATCCGTCGGGAATTTCGCGGCGATTATGATACAGGACGGCTTTAAGAATCGCTTCTTCAGTTTTTTTATCAGTAAGCGCGTCCATCCATTTGAGCTTTCGGATGATATCATACGAATAAACGGCGTGATCTACCGATTCGGAATCTTTAAACGTATTAAATCTGCGCAATTGTTCGTATCGTCCCGTGTCATGCAAAAGAGCGGAAGCAAGAGATGCTTCACGCTCTTTATCATCAAAGCCTTCACCATGCGCAATAAGCGAGGCGTTGTCAACGACATAACGCGTATGAACGCGCTTAAGCTCCATCATTTCAGGAATCCGCCCCGAATGATCGGCAAAACCGGCTACATATTCAGCGTATTTTTTCTCTAAGACCTGAAGCATATACCGATAAGACTTACCCTTTGGTCGCAAAACGGTAAGCATTCTCGAACATACGCATCCAAGGCCCGTTTTCCTTAAACACACCAGGATTGTAGCTTAATTGACAAGCTCTAAAGCCGCGCTCCGGATGGGGCATCATAATCGTCGCCCGCCCGTCGGTCGTGGTAAAGGCCGTCTGTCCGCCGATCGAACCGTTGGGGTTGTAGGGGTAGCGTTCGGTCGGATTGCCGCGCCCATCCACATAGAATGCGGCGCACTTGCCGGGCGTAAACCCGTCCGTCCAGACACGCCCTTCTCCGTGAGCTACCGCTATAGGAAGACGCGAACCCGCCATGCCCTTGAAGAATATCGAAGGCGACTCTTCAATCTGAATCGTGGCCAAACGCGCCTCAAACTGCTCGGAAATGTTTCTGACGAATTTAGGCCAAGCCTCGGCGCCGGGAATTATCTCCTTAAGCTGACTGAGCATCTGACAGCCGTTGCACACGCCAAGAGAGAACGTGTCTTTGCGATGGAAGAACTTCTTAAACATCGCCTTAAGCTTCTTGTTGAAAAGAATTGATCTCGCCCAACCGGAACCGGCTCCGAGAACATCGCCGTACGAGAAGCCGCCACACGCAACAAGACCCTTGAAATCTGCAAGATCAACTCTGCCTGCAATAAGATCGGACATATGAACGTCAACCGATTCAAAACCGGCCAGAGCAAAGGCCGCCGCCATTTCAATATGGCCGTTTACGCCCTGTTCACGAAGAATTGCCATCTTAGGCTTAGAGCCAACCTTCTTCGCCTTAGGCGCTTTTTCATCGGGATTGTACGTCAAGTGATACGTAAGGCCAGGATCGTTCTCATCCAAGGCGTTATCGTATTCTTCTTTCGCGCAAACAGGATTGTCGCGAAGAGACTGCATGCGATACGTTGTCTCGCTCCATGCGCGGCGTATGTAAGTAAGATCGGTCGTCAAAGCCTTGCGCGCGCCCACTGAAATAGAGAACTCACGGGTATCGAGTGGCTTGCCGACGACAACCGCGCTAACCTTAGCGGATTTAAAAATCGACAACACTTCTTTGAGATTCTTATCCGACACCTGGAGTATGGCGCCCGGCTGCTCGTTGAAAAGCTGCTCAAGAACATCACCGTCGGGCAAAGTCACATCAATACCGCGGCCGCCTGTTATGGCCATCTCGGACAATGTAACGGCTATGCCGCCGTCGCTCCTGTCGTGATAAGCGAGCGCCAGCTTCGCCTTGACGATCTTCTGCATCGCATTGAAGAAGTTCTTTATCGACTTGGCGTCGGCATCGGCATGGGTATTGCCGAGCTGACTGTAAACCTGAGCCAAAGCCGTAGCTCCAAGCGGAGTCTTTCCAGCACCAAGATCAACATAAACCAAAGACGACGTTTCACCCTGAGGATCTTCTTTCAAATCAGGAGTAAGCGTAAGACGCACGTCATTTACGGGCGCGAACGAAGATATGATCAGCGACAGCGGCGCAACCTGCTTTTGCTGCACGCCCTTTGAATCCGCCCATGTCGTATGCATTGAGCAGGAATCCTTGCCTACGGGGATCGACACGCCAAGTTTAGGGCAGAACTTAAGGCCCACCTCCTCTACCGTATCGTAGAGATTGGCGTCTTCTCCTTCTTCGCCGCAAGGAGCCATCCAGTTAGCGCTCAAACGGATTTGACCGATATCGCCGACATCGGCGGCGGCGAGATTCGTTATCGCCTCGGCAATAGCCATTCTGCCTGAGGCCGGCGCATTCAAAAGCGCCACGGGCGTACGCTCGCCGGTAGCCATCGCCTGACCCTGATATGATTTATAGCCCATTGTCGTCACCGCGCAGTCGGCTGCCGGCAGCTGATACTTACCCACCATCTGATCGCGGGCGACACGACCGGTAACGGTTCTATCGGTAATCGAAATAAGGAATGTCTTATCTGCTACCGTCGGCAAATGCAAAATGCGGGTCAACGCATCCAAAGGCTTAACACCTTCAAAGTTAACCGTCTTATGCTCCACTTTTACGCGCCTGACGTTTCTTTTCATGCGCGGCGGCTTGCCCAAAAGAACCTTGATATCCATATCAATCGGGTTGTCGCCGAAATGAGAATCTTCAAGAACGAGCTGACCATCGCCGGTAGCGACACCGATAAACGCCACAGGGCAGCGTTCACGGGCGCAAAGCTCTTCAAAGAAATGTCTCGCCTCCGGCTTAAGGGCCAAGACATAACGCTCCTGAGCCTCGCAGCACCAAATTTCCATCGGATTCATCGAACGCTCTTCGTTATGAATCTCGCGAAGTTGGAACTTCCCTCCGGTAGCCTCAACAAGTTCAGGGCAGCCGTTTGAAAGACCGCCTGCGCCGATATCGTGAATCGAAAGAATCGGATTGGCCTTGCCAAGGTAACTGCACGCATCGATAACCCCCTGTGCGCGACGTTGCATTTCGGCGTTACCGCGCTGAACGGAGTTAAAGTCAAGAGCTTCGGAATTAGTCCCCGTCATCATCGACGAGGCAGCGCCGCCGCCAAGGCCAATGCGCATAGCAGGCCCGCCGATCTGAACGATAAGAGATTTCACCTTGACGGGCTTTTTCTCAACCTGACTGCGACGGATAACTCCCATGCCTCCAGCAAGCATGATAGGCTTGTGATAGCCGCGAAGCTTCCCAGAAACCTCTCCTTCATACGTGCGGAAAAATCCGCAAAGCTGAGGACGGCCGAATTCATTGCCGAAGGCGGCTCCACCGATAGGTCCTTCAGTCATAATCTGAAGCGGGGTTGCAAGACGGGTCGGAAAATCGGCGAACACTCTCTCCCACGGCTGGGGATACCCGGGTATACGTAAATTCGAAACCATGAAACCGCAGATTCCGGCTACCGTGCGCGACCCGGAACCGGTGGCCGCTTCATCGCGGATCTCTCCGCCTACGCCAGTGGCCGCGCCCGGATAAGGTGAAATCGCAGTAGGATGGTTGTGCGTTTCAACTTTCATAAGCTGATCCAACTGCTCTTTCTTGAACGAATATGTGTTATTCTTCGGATCTATCGCAAACACATCGGTTTTAAAGCCGGCTATTACGGAAGAATTGTCTTTGTATGCGGAAAGCGTATTTTCAGGACGTTTCTTATGGGTGTTTTTAATCATCCCGAAAAGAGATTCTTTCTTTTTCTTTCCGTCGATAATAAATTCAGCCCCGAAAATCTTATGACGGCAATGTTCGGAATTTACCTGACCGAACATAACAAGCTCTGTATCGGTCGGATTTCTCCCCGCGGCCTTAAAGCTCTTGGCGAGATACTCCATCTCCTCTTCGCTGATCGCAAGACCGATTTCCTCATTGGCTTCACGGATAGCCTCGATGCCCTTATTGATGACATCATATGTGCGACCCTCTCTAGGCTCATCAACCTCAAAAAGATCTGCTATGTCACAGTAAACGCCCTCAGTCATCTTGTCGTAAAGCGCGGCATACGCCTTATCAGAAAGCTTCGCCGACACCTTATAGCGAATACCGCGTTCAACGCGCTTTATGCCCTTAAGCGAACAATTGCGGAAAATATCCGTCGCCTTCGAACTCCAAGGCGATATTGTGCCCTTTCTCGGCGTTACGAAAAAGTCCGCGCTGTCAAAGTCGCCGGTAGCGTTAAGCAAAGTCTTGGCGCGCTCAAGCGTATCTTCATCGCAGAGCTTATCACACGTTTCAATAGCGTAAACCCACTTCGCGTCTATCTTGATTCCTTTAAGCGACGCATCTATATTAACGAGCGCGTCTTTGATGGCATCCATACGGAATGGCGAATAAGCATCACTACCGAGCAGTAAAATCATCTTTTTTCTCCTTAGAAATTTTGTATATTATACCAAAAAGCCTTGTGGATTATCATCCTAACTGCGAACGTTTATACGCTGAAATGACTTGGCCCTCTTCGGGCAAATCACTTCGCGAATAACCGCAAGCGCTTAATACCTTGTCAGTCGTCTGAAAATGCGCCTTTACGTGATTCATAAGCCACACCGGCCCGTTGGCGCGAACCATCTCTTCTGCAAGATTACGGACCCTGGGATCGCTTGAACCGAGCGGGATGCGCTGATCTTCAGAAGGTGAATCTCCAAAACATTCTTTGCCCATGTCGAGACAGGAACGAATAAAGATTTCTCTTGCGATAACAGAGGCTGCGGCGACAGCGATATCGCTTTCTGCCTTATGGCGCTGCTCAATCTTCGCTTTTTTGCCGAGAGGTTTTAGCGCTTTCAAGATAGTCGCCTCTGTCGGAGCAAACTGGTCGACGACGACCCTCTTGCATTCGGGGCGTTTTGTCAAAAGCTCTTCTATAGCCGTGCCGTGCGCCCACGCAAGCATTCTGTTGATGTTGCGCATCCTTGCATACAGCCTGTTATATGCCGCAGGATTGAGCTTCACGACGGAATATCCGTCGGCGCCAAGAAGTTTACGCAAATTGGCGCCTACCGTAAGAACCGCCTTGTCAGTCATCATCTTACAGTCTTTAACGCCGAGCTTTACCATCTCATCGATTAGTTTCTCGTCCGCATACACTGTCGAGACGACAAGAGGCCCGAAATAATCGCCCTTTCCCGATTCGTCGCTACCGGCATGAGAAGAAAACAGCTCCGGCTGCAACTCTTTTTCATACCCCAATGTAGCCGCGCCGAGCACTATCGGCTCTAATTGAAAGAGAACGAAATCCTCAGCTTTTGACCCTTGTACGCAAAGCTTTCGCTTACCATGCTTTTCTTTCTGATAAAGCGTCGCGTTAAAATGATCGCCTTCTATCGAATAGAGCGAATACGGAACTTCTCTCTTGCGATAATTCCCGCCGACCATAAGCCCCAAAAGAAGCTCCTGCTGATCGTTTGTCAATTCAAACGTGAATGAAGTTTTTTTTGGCGTATCTTCCTGCATCGCTCTAAATCATTAGCCGCGAATCTCACCGACAAGTTTACTGGCCTCGGCGGCGAGCTCTTCAATTCGACCAAAATCACCAGCCTCAAGAGCGTCTTTAGGAACAATCCACGTTCCGCCGACGCAAACTATCTCAGGCACGGAAAGATATTCTTTCACGTTTGAAAGATTTACTCCTCCCGTTGGCATGAACTTAACTCCCGTGAAGCGAAAAGCGCCGAGAAGATTTTTAATCATCTTTACTCCTCCCGCCGCCTCGGCCGGGAAAAACTTCACCATCTGGCAGCCAGCCGAAAGAGCCTGCGAAAGTTCGCTCGCCGTAGCGATACCTGGGCAGAAAGGCAAAAGCGCATTTTTAGCCTCTTCGACGATCACCGGATCAAACCCGGGAGCGACGCCGAAAACAGCTCCTGCTTTCTTAGCGGCGCGAAGCTGCTCAACTGAAAGAATCGTCCCGGCGCCGACTATCGCCTGCGGCACTTCTTTTCTGATCTGAGCTATGGCGCCTGCGGCCGCGGGGGTGCGGAACGTCACCTCAAGTACATTCAGACCGCCATTGACGAGCGCGCGCGCAAGAGGCACAGCGTCTTTTTCATTTTCAATAACGATAACCGGTATTACTCCGGCCTTGCCAAGAACATCAATTATATTCATTTTAATTCTCCATAAATTTAAAACATAATGGTCTATGCACCTTTACAGGCTCACCGACAGGGCTTAAAGTACACTTCTCCCGGTCAAACCTGTACACTTGTATTTCGTCTGACATTTTATGCCCGACTATCATAAACTTTTCTCCGGGCATAAGCTCAAAATCTCTTGGAAATCTGCCCTTAAGCTTAGCAATATTTTTAAGAACAAGACCGCCCTTCGGGTCGGTGGCATAAAAAGCGATTGAATCATGCCCTCGGTTTGAAGCCATCAGGATTTTTCCGTCGTCCGTTATTTTAATGGCGGCCGCTTTCGTCTCCCCCTTGTAGGAGTCCGGCAACATCGATACTTTGCGCACTCTCTTGAATTTACGGTCGTCATACGAATAACTTGTGACGCTGCTGGACAATTCGTTGAGAACATAAAGATATTTACGGTCTTTAGACCATACCGCATGCCGAGGTCCGTCGCCGCAATCAGCCTTTATCGACATCTGAGGAACGGGTTCAAAGGTTTTCGCGTCGAAGAAATGAACGGCGTCGCACCCAAGGTCGATAAATCCGACAACGTCATTTTCAGGCGTGTAAAACGCAAAATGCGCATACGCCTTCTTCTGCCGTTTTACGTTATCACCCATTCCCACATCTGGAAGGACTGTCGACTTCAACCCGCCGACGCCGTCGATAGGCAGAACTCCCACGGTAGCTGAAGTATATGACGCAAAGGCTATCTGATTCAATCGGCGAGAAATCTCAACATGGCATGGAGTCTCGCAAGGCAAGGAGGCTAAATACCTCATCTTGCCGAGCGTATGGTCTTTTTTTATCGGAAAGTTTACGACACTGCTGGTCTTCGCGCCTTTATCTGGCGTCGAGACGACCGAATAAAGAGAGCCGGAGGACTTATCGATCTGAAAATACGTCGTACCCTGAACGCCCTTTACGCTCTGAACGATCTCTATCGCGCCGCTTGACGTGTCGCACTTAAGAACATGAAGCGACGCAATGGTGTTTGACGGCGAAGAACACCCTACATAGCAATATGTCAACGCCGATGCAATCAAAGTGTTCATCTCCTTGTAACCTCCAAAGTCTTTACTTGGGCATTATCGGACTTATTTCCATCGACCACGTTTCAAGCTTAATCTCAAACATATACTTTTTAAGCGGCCCCGGCCCGCAACTTCCGCCGCCAAGGCCAAGCTGATGAAGGTCGATGTTAAGACATATTTCTTTGCGGGGAGCCTTGAAGTTGAGAATTCTTCTTGACCCTGAAATATGACGGGCTCCATCAAGATCTTCACAATCATAATTCATCGCCTGCACAAACATGGGATTCTGAAACGAGAACTGAATGCCACGCCCCTTTGAATCTTTAAATCGAACCCACCTTACATCCGAACGATATGAGCAATCCTGCGGACGAACATAAGGTTCGAACATCTCGCTTACGGTCGAAGAATAAATTCCTATCAAGCTGCCGCTCTTGCGGTCGATGTAGTTCTCGTAAGGACCGCGCCCGTACCATTGAACATGTGAAAGATCGCCGTTAATCTTCCATTCCGTGCCAAAACGCGGCACCACAAAAGGCTGCGTACCGAAGGGAGCCGTAGAACAATCAATGCGAAGTGTGCCGTCTGGTCTAAATAACCATTTGGCGGCATAATCAAACCCGGCTGACTTGCGGCCGTTGACGCGCACATTGCTTTGAAGTTCGACAGAACCGTCATCGTTGCGCTTAACCTTGAGAGGTTTGGCATGGTATGTTAACTGGGTAAGCCCGGACTCATACAGCGATGAGGCGAATTTGTCGTACCGGTAAGTCCTTCTCAGCCAGACATCATTGTCGGTTAACGCGCGCATCACGCCAAGTTTAGGACCTGCGACCATACCGTCAACATCTTCCAGAATCTTGACTCCGTTCATGACAAGCCTTGAAAGCGTCCCCGTCCTGCGGCTGAATGTGGCCTGTGACTTTCCGGCGGCTATGGAAATGGAATTCTTATTTGACCAAACCTTTATCTGCATTCCGGCCGCAGCCGACTTGACCTCGTTTGTAGAACCCTTGCTGAGGGCGATTTGGCTTGAGGCGACAACCCACCCTTTATTGGCCCACAAAGTATCATTCTTAAGAGAGAAATAAACATTCAGGAAACACTCCTTCCCGGCGGGAATATCCATCTTAGGCAGGCTAAGCTGAGCGCGCGACAGAGGCTTCACCGAGGGGGGCTCAAAAGTTCCGTTTGAAACAACCTCGCCGTCAGATAAAAGCTCCCATTTTCCGTCAAACTCATTTGCATCGGTAAAGCCGAAGCGGTTCTCGATTTCAAGGCCATCGCAAGCGCCTTCGCCTTTTGCGCGGACGATGAGATTGCGATAGACGTGAGCAACCTCAATGAGTTTGGCGGAAACGCTGCGATCGGGCCTTATGACACCATTACAGCAAAACGGCCCGTCATTTGGCTCTTCATCAAAATCACCGCCATAGGCCAAATACGTAACGCGCTGACCATCATCGGTAAGTCTATCGGCCTTTTTATATACGGCCTGATCAACCCAATCCCAAATACACCCTCCGATCAATGAATCATACTTGTAAAAGACATCCCAGTATTCGCTCAGGTTTCCAATTGCATTGCCCATGGCGTGAGCATATTCACACAGGAAAAAGGCTTTCCCAGGCGTTTGCAAATTCCCGGTCTTCACATTGAAGTCATCTGTCGTCGCTGGCGCTAAACCGTCTCCGGCGCGGCCACGCTGTTCCAGCCATTCCACGGCCGGGTACATCGTTGAATCTATATCTGCGTCCGTATTGCCGCGCTCCCAGTGGCGAGGGCGCGAAGGATCGAGTCTTTTTGTTTCGGCCAACGCATTTCTGAAACAATCCCCGTGTCCCGTTTCATTACCCATCGACCACATGACGATAGACGGATTGTTGCGATAGAAAACGACGTTTCTTGAGTTGCGCTCGACTATCGAATGATTCCATTCTTTAAAAAGACCGAGAGACTTTTCGCCATACCCGTATTCATGAGCCTCGACGTTGGCCTCGGCCACAAGGTATATGCCGTACATATCGCAGATGTCGTACCAAAGATAGTGATTGGGATAGTGACTTGTGCGCACCGTGTTGATGTTGTACCGTTTCATGAGCTTAACGTCGTCAAGCATATCCTTAAGCTGAACGGTACGCCCGCCGGTTGGAGAACATTCGTGTCTGTTAACGCCTTTTAGCTTAATCTTTTTACCGTTGACCAAAAACGCGTTGCCTGCGATCTTCTGCTCTTTAAAGCCGATGCGCTTCATGCGGATATCATCACCTTTTTTAAGTATGAGCGTATACAGATACGGAGTTTCGGCACTCCAAAGATTGACATTGCTTATACTCTTGGGCTTGCCGGGAGTATCCTTGGAAGAATCGAAAGACGTTACGAGAGAGCCTTTAGCGTCTTTAAGCTCCCCTGTCCACGCACCATCAATGCCTTCAACTGAAATACTGCCTGTTTTATAATCAGCGCTCAGCGAGGTTTTTACATTGAAATCCCAAATACCGTCTTTTGGTTTCGCCCAAATGGACACATCACGGAATATCCCGGAAAAACGAAACATATCCTGATCTTCAAGATAACTGCCGTCGCACCAACGGTAAACCTCAACGGCCAAAAGATTTTCCTTTCCACTAATCAGGAATTTCGTGATATCAAATTCACTAGGCAATTTGGAATCTTCTGCATAACCAACCATCTGCCCGTTTACCCAAACATAATACGCGGAATACACGCCGTCGAAGCGCAAAATAACATCTCTTCCATTCCAGTTGTTGGGCACACTAAAATGCGTACGGTAACTTGAAACGGGATTGTAATCGTTTTTCCCTGACGCACGATCAAGAATCTTCGGCCACTGCATCTTATGCGGATAGCGTATGTTTACATATCCGGGAGAGCCAAAGCCCTTAAGTTCAACGCACGAGGGAACATCAATAAGCTCCCATTCGGAATCATCGAAAGAAACCTTCCAAAAATCGAGAGGTCTTAATTTGGGATCGCCGCACCAGCTTATCTTCCACTTCCCGTTCAGCGTCTTTTTATAGGGCGTTTCCGGCTCCAAGGCCGATGTCATCGCAGATGAAGCGTCTTTCAGCGGCATCGAATAAGTTCTCGCGGGCAGACGATTGCGCGAATTGATCTCGAGATTCTGCCAGTCTTCGACAGCATCGTTGATGTTGGTAGATATATTTACGGCCGAAAAAACAGCCGCCAAAAAACAACTGGAAGCAATCATCATTTATATCCTCGCTATTCTGTATTTGTCGATCGCTGAAATAAAATCAAAACACAATCGCGGTTTTCGGCAACGCTTTGCGAATGCGGGCCATTTCTTCTGACGAGATATCAAGTTCTCCAAGCTGCAAAGATTGAAGACTCTTCCACGCTTCAAGATTTTCAGGCAGCTTTTTCACTTTCGTACGCGAGAAAGAAAGGTTCTTTAAATTTTTCTTTGCGGCCAACCAGTCCGGAATGTCTTTCAACTGCACGTTGCCGCTCATATCGATATCGGTAAGCGCGGGAAGATCCTTTAATGTTTCCGGAACTTCGGAAAACCGATTGTTGCGCAGATAAATGCGTCTAAGCGACTTGAGGTTCGAAAGATCTGGCAGCTTTGAAATATTATTGTCGTTAAGGCGAAGCCATTTAAGATTAATCAGCACCGCAACTGGCTCGACATCCGTAAGCTTGTTACGATCAAGATTGAGATAATCGGCCTTAACGTTGACAGACGGAACGCTGGTCAGATTTTTATCGTTCAAATAGACGCGATTTTCGGCCGGAACCGTCTTGCTGGCGCTTTTCGGCTCGTTGAAACAGCCTCCCGCCGCGAAAACCGCGGCGAGAAAAGCTGTTTTGAGGATAGAGAACTTCATACCTCTTAGGCCTCGGCTGCAGCAGCGATGATGCCGGCGAAATCTTCCGCCTTAAGCGCGGCGCCGCCGATAAGTCCGCCGTCGATATCCTTCTTGGCGAGAAGTTCAGCAGCATTCGAAGGCTTCATGGATCCGCCGTACTGAATGCGAACGGTCTCCGCCGTCTCTGCACCGACAAGCTTAGCGAGCGTTTCACGGATAAGAGCGTGGACTTCCTGAGCCTGATCGGGAGTTGCAGTCTTGCCAGTTCCGATCGCCCACACGGGCTCATAAGCGATAACGAGCTTCTCGCAATCTGCAGCGGTAACATCCTTAAGGCCGACGTTCATCTGACGCTCGATGACTTCATTGAGCTTTCCGGCTTCACGCTCTTCAAGCGTTTCACCGACGCAAACGATTGCGGTAAGGCCAGAGGCGATAACAGCGCGGGTGCGCTTGTTGACCGTCTCGTCCGTCTCGCCGAAATACTGACGACGCTCAGAGTGGCCGATGATAACATACTTTGCTCCGGCGTCAATAAGCATTCCAGTTGAAATTTCACCGGTGAAAGCACCCTTTTCTTCCCAGTGGGCATTCTCCGCGCCGATCTCGACATGCGTATCGCTCGCAGCAGCCACAGCAGCCGGGATGTCAATGGCGGGCGTGCAGCAAACAACGTCTACTCCGGCGTAATCCTTAGTCGCCTCGGCAACGGCCTTAACGAGAGCGGCGGTCTCCGAAGGCTTAACGTTCATCTTCCAGTTGCCAGCAATAATTTTCTTCCTCATTTTTTATTTCCTTATTTCTTTTGTTTAATTTTTCGGTATTTAACACCCGATTGTTTGAAAATGTCTTTAACGGTATCAAGAAAGGCGTAATCCCCACCATAAACAACTTCGCTAATGCCCGAATTTATTATAAGCTTAGCGCAAGTAAGACAAGGCGAGATCGTAACATACACTGTCGAGCCTTCAATGGCGTGGCCATGCAAAGCCGCCTGACAAATCGCATTCTGCTCAGCATGAACGCACAAACACTCTTCAAGATGCTTGCCGCTTTCTGTAGTATTGGCGCAGCGCGGACATCCGCCCGCAAAACAGTTTTTAACACCATGCGGTGTACCGTTGTAGCCAGTAGCAAGAATATGCCTGTTCCTGACTATAACCGCTCCAACATGACGGCGCGAACAATTTGATCGCGATGCGACTACCTGAGCTAAGGACATGAAATATTCATCCCAACTCGGTCTTGGATCTATAATTTTCTTTGACATCAGCGGATATTATATCAAAAAATAAGGTATCTTGTTATGCCAAAGCTTTTTGAAAGTGGCGGAGAGGGAGGGATTCGAACCCTCGGTGGACTTGCGCCCACACAACCTTTCCAAGGTTGCACCATCGACCACTCGGACACCTCTCCATTTTATCACGCGAACATATTGGTGCCGGGAGAGGGACTCGAACCCTCACACACTCGCGTGCGGCAGATTTTGAGTCTGCTGCGTCTGCCATTTCGCCACCCCGGCAATGGAGCGGGCGAAGGGAATCGAACCCTCGTAGCCAGCTTGGAAGGCTGGAGCTCTGCCATTGAGCTACG
>JAEIGA010007995.1_pt1 | contig 16038 bp, 11 predicted proteins | sample 9270691 | NCBI WGS metagenome assembly JAEIGA01 (sample SAMN17057246, study PRJNA624740) | gut metagenome | biome: biome; isolation source: fecal sample | host: Bos grunniens | place: China: Xizang | collected 2019
ATGGTTGTGGAATGTCGGGATGCGCAATTGGATTTATCGTCATATTGAGCATTGCACTGCCCTGGACTTTGATTTTCACAATTCCCTATTGTATCTACAAGGCATCCAAGAGCAAATGATATACTATTATTGCAGCACATCGATGGATGTGCTGCAATAATTAAAGGAGAATATGGGTTTAAAGAAGTACTGCTGCATAGTCGCAGATGACAGCCTGACAGCCGCCAAAGAACTGATGTCCGAAATAGACAAGCACATTGGCCTGTCAATCGCCATACTCAACAACACAGAATCCACTGTTGAGTATGGGGTGGTATTGATTGTCATATCCAAGGGACTGATGAAAGATGCTTGTCTGGAGCGCCAACTGAAGGAGGCCCGTGACCTGAACAAGACTTTCATACCCGTCATCCTGGCAGGCAACTGGATTAACCGTTTGTTGCTTAAACAGAAATTCAAAAGCAGCAATTTCTGCAAGCGCCACATCTACTCGCTTGGCAAGACAAGTGAGATGCTTGCTTTCTACAAACAGTTGATGTCACTCGCAGGCTGCACAATATCAGGCGACCCCTTTGGAAAAGTATTCACATTTATTTCGGACTCTGACTGCAAGATAAGCAGAAAGGGAGAGGTTATTGCCGAAATAACAAAGGACATTCCCAAAAGAGTCACCCTCTACAAGGGAACGCACAATTTAAAAGTGTCAAACATATCACGCGGAAGCGACATGCACATGGCAATAAAAGTTGACAAACTTGAGAGCATGCCAACCATAATAGAGGCAAGGTTCCATTGCGATGTCCATATAAAATCAAATATTGATTGTATTTTGTCTGAGAATGGTGTTGAAATAACCAAACTCACCGCAGGAGAAACAACTATTGTCAAGTTGTGGACCGGGAACCACAAACTCAAATTCGGGCACACAAAGCAGATAAGGCTGAACCGCTATATATCGCTCAAGATAGCACCGAATGAGAGCAAGTATATTGTATACAGGCCACCAAAATCGCCAATGGAGCGTTCAAAAGCAGACTTTATGCTCTATTAAACATTTATTCATTGTGGCAAGCATATTGAATATGACCAACGATATTTTTTTTCAATTTTTGCTGCATTTTTGTATGATATTTCATGTTAAAGACCATTCATAACAGCTTGCTGAGATAATATACAGTCATTTTTGGCGTTATTGAAAGAGATTTTTGAGTAAAATGAAGAAGTGGACAGTCGTTATATTATTTATTCTCTGCATCACCGGCAAGGTGCAGGCACAATTTGACGCGCACTTCACCCACTATTGGGAGATGCTCAACTTCTTTAACCCGGCCGGTGCCGGTGCCGAGGGGAAACTGACGACATACGCAGCATACAGCAACCAGATGACAGGATTCGAGGGCAACCCCAAGACTATGCTAATAAACATTGATGCACCTATCCCTTTCATAAAGAGTGACCACAGCGTAGGTCTTGGTATTGTAAATGACGAGATTGGTAAATTCTCGAACCAGCATCTCTACTTGAATTATGCCTATGCCTTCAAAGTGTTTGGCGGACGCCTTGCCATAGGAGTACAGGCAGGACTTGTAAACTGCAGTTTCGAGAACAAGGATCTAATATTCGGCGAGAGCAACAGCGACCCGGCCTTTCCATCGGGGAATGCCGATGGAAATACTTTTGACATTGGAGCCGGAATCCTCTATCAGCACAAGTATTTCTATGCAGGAGTGGGCGGCCTACACCTGAATGCTCCGCTGGTACTAATAGGAGAGAAAAACGAAATCAAGGTGAGCCCCTATCTTAATTTTATGGCCGGAGGCAATATTCCAATAAAAAAATCGTTAATATCGATACAGCCCACTATGCAGGTGATGACCGACTTTGTCGGTTGGCGGGCCAGCATAACTGCACTTGGCACGTACAGTTACAATGGCAGGGACTTTTTTGGTGGAATCACATACAGCCCCACAACATCGGTCACCTTCATTCTTGGCGTTGAAATGATGAACATAACGGCAAGTTACGGATATGAACTCTTCACATCCGGTGTTGGAGCCGAGAATGGAAATCATGACATATTCATAGGCTACAAGATAGACCTTGAGATTTTTAAAAAAGGAAAAAATAAACATAACAGCATAAGAATTTTACAATGATGAGGAAAATTGTTTTTCTTTCAACTGCAGCACTTCTATCACTCACATTGCTCTCTTGTTTCGGCGCTAAAAGCGGAATGAGCACAGCACAGGGAGGTGAAGTGACCGGTGTTCACGGGTCGGCCGTAAATGAACCGGCACCATATGGCATGGTACTTGTACAAAGAGGCTCCATAAAGGTGGGTGACGAGGTGAATGACTCGCTTTGGGGCACAGGATCGCCTTCAAAGGATATCTCGGTAGACGCCTTCTGGATGGACGAGACAGAGGTCTCAAATGCCAAATACCGCCAGTTTGTATATTGGGTACGCGACTCCATCATCCGCGAGCGCCTTGCCGACCCCGCATATGGTGGTGACGAGACGTTCAAGATTACCGAGGATGAGTATGGTGAGCCAATCACCCCTTATCTCAACTGGAAGAAGCCCATTCCCTGGAAGAAACCAACCGAGGATGAGCAGCGTGCAATTGAGAGTGTGTATATCACAAACCCCATAACAGGCGAGAAGATGCTCGATGCGTCACAGATGAACTATCGCTATGAGATTTATGACTACACACAAGCTGCATTACGCAAGAACCGACTGAACCCCGAGGAGCGTAACCGTAACACAGATATTCCAGTAGATTACGATGCTGTCGTTACCATATCAAAGGACACAGCCTACATCGATGACGAGGGTTTCATCGTACGCGAAACCATTAACCGTCCGCTGTCAAGTGCATACGACTTCCTCAACACTTATATTGTGAACATATACCCCGACACAACATGCTGGGTCAATGACTTTCCAAATGCCAACAACGAGACATACCTGCAACTATACTTCAACCATCCTAAATATGACAATTACCCTGTAGTTGGCATTAGTTGGGAACAGGCAAATGCATTCTGCGCATGGCGTACAGAGTATCTGCTACGCGGCATGGGTGCACAGGCAAAATGGATACAGCGTTATCGCCTGCCATCGGAAGTAGAGTGGGAGTATGCCGCACGCGGCAAGAACGCCAGCCGTTTTCCATGGGAACAGGGCGATACAAAGAGTGATGCCGGATGCTACTATGCAAACTACAAGCCTGGCGAGGGTAACTACACAAAAGACGGCAGCCTCATAACATCGGCTTGCGGTATATTCTCGGCAAACTCAAATGGTTTGTATGACATGGCCGGTAACGTTGCCGAATGGACATCGACAATGTATACCGATGCTGGTGTACTGCAGATGAGCGACATCAACCCCGACCTGCAGTATCGTGCTGCAAAGGAGGATCCCTACAAGATGAAGAAAAAGACCATTCGCGGCGGTTCGTGGAAAGACCCCGTTAAGTATATTCAGGGTGCAACACGCTCATACGAGTATCAGAACGAATCACGTTCATACATCGGTTTCCGTTGCGTAAGAAGTTACGCCGGCAACGACAGCAGAAGATAACACAGAAAAGTAACGTATCAAAAGATTCAGGATATGAAAAAGTCAAAAGGCATTATAGGAGGCATACAGTCTTTCATGGACTCTGCAAAGGGTAAAACAATCATGAACTACTTCTACAGTTGGGGTGCAGCCATCGTCATTCTTGGAACACTCTTTAAACTCACCCACCTCCCGGGAGCCAATCTCATGTTGTTCCTGGGTATGGGCACTGAGGTTATCGTGTTCCTATTCTCGGCTTTCGAGCGCCCGTTCGAGGTTGCCGACGATGAGGTAAAGAGTCCAAGTACTGCAGGCAGCGCAGCAGGACAGCCAATAATCATCAATGGCCCCATTATGGCTGGAGGCTCTGCAACAAGCACAACACCAACAGTTACCGACGAGCCTGTCACTCCTGCCGCAACAGCACTTGAGACACCGTCGGCTGCCGGCCCCATCGTAATTGGAGGAGGAGCACCGGCTGCCACAACAGGAGTGGCGTATACACAAGCACCGGTTACAGCACCTGCAAATATTGAAGAGATGGACAAGGCTACCGAGGAGTATGTTGAGAAGGTGCGTGCGCTTACCGAGGCTATACAACGCATTTCACAGCAGACCGAGGCTTTGGGACGCAATATGGAAGAGATGGACACACTGAGCCGCAACCTCACCGGCGTAAACGCATTGTACGAAGTGCATCTGCGCAGTGCCGGCGGACAACTCAACGCCATTGACCAGGTTAATGAGCAGACCAAGAAGATGGCACAGCAGATTGAGGAACTCAACAGTCTGTATGCCCGTATGATTGAGGCTATGACATTGAGAATGGATAGACCACAAATTTAAGCAGTTTCTAAATCTCACACAATGAAGGTAAAAAAACAGAAAGTTTCACCACGTCAGAAGATGATTAACCTGATGTACGTTCTTCTGATGGCGATGCTTGCAATGAATGTCTCTTCCGATGTCCTCAACGGCTTTACTTTGGTCGACGAGAGCCTGACAAGGAGTACAGAGAATGCAGGCGTACAGAACAACACGCTCTACAGTTCACTGGGTGAAATGATGGCAAAGAACCCCGAAAAGGTACGCGAATGGTACGAGCGTGCCAACAGCGTCAAGGAGAAATCGGACAGTCTATACAACTTTGCCGATAATCTGAAGGTGCGCATAGCCAAAGAAGCTGATGGCGAGGAAGCCGATTACCGTAACCTTGAAAATCGCGAAGACCTTGAAGCTGCGACATACATAATGCTTACCGGCAACGAGGGCGCAAGATTATATAAAGCAATCAACAGTTACCGCGACTTCATGGCAGGCCTGGTAGACGACCAGATGCACAAGGATATGATAGCCAACTGCCTAAGCACAGAGTTACCCGAAGGCAGCAACGTACTTAACAAGAACTGGCAGGAGTATCATTTTGAGAGTATGCCTGCAATTGCAGCAATCACCCTGCTCACAAAGATACAGAACGACGTGCGATACGTGGAGGGCGAGGTTATCCATATGCTCTCAAAGAAGGTTGACATGGGTGACGTGCGTGTGAACCAGATAAAGGCGCTCGTAATCCCCACATCAAAGAACATTGTGCGTGGCGGTGATTTCTCGGCGCAGATTATCCTTGCAGCGGTAGACTCCACACAACGCCCGCAAATATACATTGACGACACACTGCTCGACACAGAGAATGGCGAATATGCAGTGCGTTGCAACAGCACCGGCGACTACACACTCAACGGATACATGCTTGTCAATGACGGTGCCGGCGTGCAGACACGATACGACTTTGCGCAGGACTATACTGTTGTTGACCCCACTGCAACTGTGAGCGCCTCACTGATGAATGTACTCTATGCAGGTTTCTCAAACCCAGTAAGCATCTCCGTACCCGGTGTCCCTGCAAACAAGATTACGGCAAGAATCACAAAGGGACAGGGCAGCATAAAGAGCGACGGCAAAAACGGTTATATCGTTGTGCCCACAAAGATTGGCGAGGAACTGATGATTGGAGTGACGGCACGCAATGACGAGGGCAGAGACCAGAGCATGGGGGAATATGCTTTCCGTGTGCGCCAGTTGCCCGACCCGACACCGTTCATTGAGTACAAGGACAAGAATGGCAATACACAGCGTTATCGCGGTGGCACAAAACTCGGCAAAAAGGAACTTATGAGTTCTGACGGAATTGTTGCAGCTATCGACGATGGACTGTTGAACATAGGTTTCAAGGTTCTTTCGTTTGAAACCGTTTTCTATGACAATATGGGCAACGCCATCCCACGTGTGTCACAGGGTGCACAGTTCTCGGCACAGCAGAAGGAGATGTTCCGCAACTTGGGACGTGGCAAGCGTTTTTATATCTCACACGTGAAGGCAGTAGGTCCCGACAATGTAGAGCGCCTGCTACCTACATCACTTGAGGTTATCATTGACTAAAACAGAAACAAACATTATCACAATATGCAGTACATTAGCAGATTTTTAGTTGTTGCAGCACTGGCAATGGTGGCATACACAGCAAATGCCCAACCACCTGCACGCAAAGGCGACAACAAGAAGAGCAAGAAGGCCGAAACAACAGCAGTTGTAGAACTGACAGAGAGAGCCAAGAGCCAGTACCCTGTAGCGCAGACTCCACAGGAGGTAGACTGGAAACGCGAAGTTTATCGTTCACTTGACCTTGAGAATGAGAAGAACGCATCACTCTACTACCCTGTAGAGCAGATTGGTGACAACTGCAACCTCTTCACATTCCTGTTCAACAACATACTGAAAGGCAACATCACAGCCTACAAATACAATCTTGACGGCGTGGAACAGTTTACCGAAGAGAACATTATCACCCCCATCAATCTGCTCGAAAACTACAACATCTACTACGAGGAGAATGAGAATGGCGAACCCGTGGTGGGCAAGAGCGACAGCCCAAGTGCCGAGGTCTTGAGTTACTACATCAAGGAGCTGCACTACTATGACCAGCACACCGGCACATATGGTAAGCGCGTAACTGCAATATGCCCGGTGAGACACAGCAAGGAAGAGGGAGGAGTTACCAAATACCCTATGTTCTGGCTCAACTATGACGATATCTCGCCATTGCTCACACAGCAATATGTAATGAGCAGCAGCCTCAATAATGTAATGTCAATGACGCTTGACGATTACTTCAGGACAGGATGTTACGATGGTGAGATATACAAGACCGTGAATATGCGTAACCTCGCTATTGTACAGTACTGCAAAGACTCGGCGGAGGTAAAGCAGGAGCAGGAGAAGATTGAACAGCAACTCAAGGATTTCCGCACCAACCTGTGGAACACAAAGACTGTTGCCGAAATACGCCAGGACTCTATAAATGCTGCCATTGCCGCAGCAAATGATACTATCAGCGGCAAGAGTGACAAGGCAGAAAAGAAGGAGAGGGCAAAGACCCGCACTGCAAGAAAAACCGTGAAGAAAGAGAAAGCTGTCAAGAAAGAGAAACCGGCCAAGAGCAACAACACAGGCAGCAGCAATCGTGTATCGGTGCGCCGCGAACGTCGTTGAACATTTTTGCGCCAAATATTGTTTATTTACTTATTTTGTTGTTCTTTTACAACGTAAATAGGTATTATAACGGCATTGTTGATACCTTGTAACAGCAATGCCGTTATCATTAACAGCAAACATCTTAGGAATATGAAAAAGTTTTTTGGACTAGTTGCATTTGTTTGCCTCTTTGCGGCAATGCCTGCATCAGCACAGTTGAATTTTGGCATAAAGGCCGGAGTAAATCTTTCAGAGAGACCGGCGCTTAATCTAAATGACCTGAAGAGTAGCCTTAAGGGAAGCACCGGTTGGTTTGCTGGTCCTACCGCAAAATTCATCTTTCCCGTTATAGGTTTGGGAGTTGAGGCCAATGTGCTTTATTCACAAAGCAACATTGAGGTTGAAGGTCAAAAGATTATGAATCAGAGCGTAGACATCCCGCTATACCTGCGCTATGAGATAACAATACCGGTGATAAACAAGTTCTTTGAACCATTCGTTGCCATCGGTCCTCAGTTTGAGTGGAATATCGGAAACAAGCAGTTTACACTCGAGAACCTGAAGAATACCGACTATTCGAAATACACCCTCAAGGAGAGTTGCATAAGCCTGAACTTAGGTCTCGGATTCATACTGCTCGACCACTACCAACTACATGGCAACTACAACCTTACACTGGGCAAGACTGCTGAAATATCAAGCCTTGATGTCTCTAAAGTCGTAGAACTCAAAAACAGCAAATGGCAGATTTCACTGGCATATATATTCTAATATTCTCATCAAACTGAAACCTGCAATATGAAAGACACATTCACTCCGCTTTTAAACAAGATTGGCATTGATACAGACAGTGCCAATATCATACATTGGGTGTGTGTAATATTGTGTATAGCACTGCTGTTCTATGTAAGCAGTTTCATATGCCAGAAAATCATCATTCCTCTCAGCCGCAGGATTACACGAAAGACACAGTTCAAATGGGATGAGATAATATTCAACGTGGCAACGCTAAAGAATATCTGCAACCTCATTGTAGGCATTATACTGCTTGCAGTACTGCCAATGCTCGCAATGGAAAAGACAGCATTGTATGATATTGCCTCTAAAGTGTGCTACATATACATTACGGTTGTCTTTGTCAAGTTATGCTGCAATATACTGACATCGCTAAACAAGATATCAAGCCTGGCTAAAAGGACCAAGAACCACACCTTGCAGGGAGTCTTTCAGATGCTGAAGATTATTGTCATCTGCATTGGAGCAATCTTTGTAACAAGCATCATCATAGACAGGGACCCTACAAAACTTTTAGCGGGTCTTGGTGCATCGGCAGCAGTACTCATGCTGGTTTTCAAAGACAGCATAATGGGACTTGTAGCAGGTGTCCAACTATCGGCAAACGACATGCTACGCCCCGGCGACTGGATTACAATGGACAAATATGGAGCCGACGGTGAGGTTATTGACGTATCGCTCACAACCGTAAAGGTTCAGAACTGGGATAAAACCATCACCACAGTACCGCCATACGCACTCGTCAGTGAATCGTTCCAGAACTGGAGAGGTATGTTCGACAGCGGAGGACGCCGCATCAAACGCTCAATTTTCATTGATATGAATTCTATTACCTTCTGCAGCAAAGAACAGATAAAGGAGTTACAGGAGAAAGGCGTGTCTGTAGACGAAAGCGACAGGCCGGTGAACCTCACAGTGTTCAGGGAGTGGCTTGAATTATGGCTCAAGAACCACCCTAAAGTAAACAAGGGGATGATTACTATGGTGCGTCAACTGCAACCCACGCCACAAGGACTACCATTGGAACTCTATTTCTTTTTCAACGGCACAGCCTGGGTCGATTATGAGCACTTGCAGTCCGATGTTTTCGAATACGTCCTTGCCACGTTGCCCGAGTTTGGACTAAAGACTTTCCAAAGCCCCACCGGCAACGATATAAAGAATTTTATCGAGAATTAAAAGATTGCAAACTGAGATATAAAGACACTCAAGGAAATATCATTTCTTTGAGTGTCTTGCTGCATAGAGTTCCATCTCCTTGCTTTTGAGCAGTTCTTCGTATTCAGCCCTTGCTTTGACAACACTGCGATGCTCTTTGGTATCACCTCCCCCATTGAGTTCAAGAAGTTCAAGATGAAGATTATATGATATTTCGAGCAGTTCCTCGGAACTCTTGGCCTCCTGCACACTTGCTGCAGCATTCCCGTATGCCGCAATGCATGCTTCTTCCTCTTTATCAACGCCACAAGCGGCACACAGCAACATCACCGATAATACAAACGGTACAAATCTAATTATGTACATTTCATTCACATTTATACGTTCAATGCAAAAGTAGATATTTTATCCGTTTCAAGCAAAGCAATAAAAAAGAAATGCGGTCTGCTCCATATTTTGTCATTTGAACTGTTTTTAATAACTTCGCAACTGAGTTATGAGCAAATTTGCCGATGTCATATTGCCACTACCACTGCCCGGAACCTTCACATACAGTATTCCGTGCGAGTTTGAGGGAAGAGCACTCCCCGGTTGCCGCGTGACCGTACCCCTGGGCAACAAAAAGAGTTATACAGCATTGGTGGCAACAGTGCACGACAATGAACCGACAGACTACACCGTGAAACCTATAAAGGATGTGCTTGACGAAACTCCCATTGTACTCGACAACCAGGTAAAACTTTGGGATTGGATATCCAAATACTATCTGTGCTCATTAGGTGACATCTATAAGGCAGCAATTCCACAAGGACTCAAAGGCGAGTTCAAACCACGCACAGAGCAAAGGGTGCGCCTCGCCACCGAATACCGAAGCGAAAAGTGGATAAATATCCTAATGCAGACACTCGGCCGCGCTCCTCGCCAGAAGAGATTGCTGATGACATATCTGCAGCAGGCTGAACCTTTTTCCCAGTACCCGAAGGAGATTTCCAAGCATCGTCTCATAGAACTGGCACAGGTGCAGCCGCCCATATACAAACAACTGCAGGATAAAGGTGTATTTGAAACATACGAGGTTGAAATAGGCAGACTCGAGCGTAACGAAACGCCCTGCCAACCCGTAAACACATTGAACCCGGCACAGTTGAAAGCATTAGATGAAATCAAGGAATCCTTCACACAAAAGAACGTTACACTGTTGCATGGTGTTACATCGGCCGGCAAGACCGAGGTCTATATCCACCTTATTACCGAAGCCATCAAGCGCGGTGAACAGGTGCTGTATATGTTGCCCGAAATTGCCCTCACAAAACAGATAGTAGAGAGGTTGCGCCGTGTGTTCGGTAACCGCATAGGTCTTTACCACTCGAAATTCACCGATGCCGAAAGGGTTGAGATATGGAAAAAACAACTCGGTGACGAGCCATATGAGATAATCCTGGGGGTGCGTTCATCTGTTTTCCTCCCTTTCAAGAATCTGGGCCTGGTAATTGTCGATGAGGAGCATGAGAACAGTTATAAGCAACAGGAACCTGCACCACGCTACAATGCACGCAATGCGGCCATTGTGCTTGCATCGTTCTATGGAGCGAGAACCCTTCTTGGCACCGCCACGCCATCCATTGAGAGTTATTACAATGCCACAACAGGCAAGTATGCCCTTGTAAACCTTACCACCAGGCACCGCGCTGTACAGATGCCGCACATTGAGGTGGTTGACATGCAGGAATACACACGCAAGAAACTCACAGTGGGTCCCTTTGCCGACCCGTTGGTAGAGGCAATGAGCAATGCCCTGAAAGAAAAGAAACAGATAATACTGTTCCAGAACCGTCGCGGCTACTCACCACAGATAGAGTGCCGCACCTGTGGCTGGGTTCCCCACTGCAAGCACTGCGATGTGAGCCTCGCACTGCACAAGAATGCCGACAAACTCGTGTGCCACTATTGCGGATACACCATCCCGGCACCCAAGCATTGCCCCAACTGCGAAGGACGCAGTTTTGTAACATTAGGTTACGGTACAGAGAAAATTGAAGACGACCTGCAGAACCTGTTCCCCGAGGCACGCATAAAGCGTATGGACCTCGACACCACACGTACCCGTACAGCTTATGAAAAGATTATAAGCGATTTTCAGGATGGAAAGACCGACATTCTCATTGGCACACAGATGGTATCGAAAGGACTGGACTTTGACAATGTAGACGTTGTGGGCATAGTTAATGCCGACACACTGCTCAACTACCCCGATTTCAGGGCCACAGAACGCGCATTCCAACTGATGTCACAGGTTGCAGGACGAGCCGGACGAAAGAATGGCCGGGGCAACGTCTATCTGCAGACAAAGATGACCGATGCACCGGTGATTCCACAGATTGTGGGAAATGACTATGCCGCATTCTACGACCAGCAGTTACAGGAGCGCCTGTTGTTCCATTATCCTCCTTTTTATCGGCTCATTTACATCTACATGAAACACCGCGATGTGAAAGTCCTTGAGGAGTTCTCGGAACTCATTGGGCGTCGCATGCGTGAAATCTTTGACAATCGCATACTTGGCCCCGACCTGCCCCCCGTTGCAAAGGTTAAGCAACTCTACATCAGGAAAATTGTGCTTAAGGTGGAAAACTCACTCTCGCAATACAAGATAAACGAAGTACTCAGGAACATCCAGCAAGCATATTGCGAACAACCCCGCTATCGTTCTATTGTAATGTACTACGATATCGACCCGCTATAGTCACCCGTTTTTTCACCCTTTTTTATAAATAAATCTTAACGCAAGGGCAAATTATCTTCTATTATTTTGCCCTATGCCATTTATTAGGTATTTTTGCACGTTTTAAGGAGACTTGTGCCCCTTTTCACGAGAGAAAATAAAAAAAATCACAAAATATAATGAAACAGTTCAAAATCTGGAACAATGTCTTGGGATGGGCAACTTTCCTTGCAGCCGCATTGACCTACTGCCTGACAGTTGAGCCAACTGCAAGTTTCTGGGATTGCCCCGAGTTTATCCTTTCGGGTAACAAACTTGAGATTGGACACCCGCCCGGTGCACCATTCTTCATGCTCACAGCCAATTTCTTCTCTTTGTTTGCAACACCCGACAAGGTTGCATACATGGTAAACATAATGTCGGCGTTGCTCAGTGCTGCAGGCATCATGTTCCTCTTCTGGAGCATTACACACCTGACGCGCAAACTGCTGGCCGACAGCAATGGCAGATTATCCAAAGCACAGATGATAACCGTCCTTGCATCGGGAATTGTCGGTGCTCTGGCATATACCTGGAGCGATACATATTGGTTCAGTGCCGTTGAAGGCGAGGTTTACGGTTACTCGTCGCTCTTTACCGCTGTAGTGTTCTGGCTAATACTCAAATGGGAAGAGAACGCCGATGCACCACACAGCGACCGTTGGCTTGTGCTCATTGCATACCTTGTAGGCCTTTCTATTGGCGTGCACCTTTTGAACCTGCTCTGCATCCCTGCAATCGTACTTGTGGTATACTACAAAAAATACCCTAATGCAAGTTTCAAGGGTTCATTGTTGGCATTGGCCGTATCGGCTGCAATTGTCGCAGTTGTGCTGTACGGCATTGTTCCAGGCGTAGTAAAGGTTGGAGGCTGGTTCGAACTGCTGTTTGTCAACCTATTTGGTCTCCCGTTCAACACCGGACTGTATGTATATATCTTACTACTTTTTGCCGCAATTGTCGCAGGAATCTACTTTACAGAAAAGGGCAAGAGCCAGAAACTCATTGCAGGCACATTCACATTTGCCATAGCATTGCTTGGCATACCCTTCTACGGTAACAGTGTCACCGGCAGTCTCATCCTGGGAGCAGTCATACTCGCAGTAATCTACTTCGTCTGCACAAGAAACACAACACTCTACAAGGGGGCTGAAATCAAGACAAAATATCTTGTAAGCCGCAGAGTATTCAACACCTCGTTCCTGAGCCTGTTGCTCATCATGATTGGCTACTCGTCATATGCCCTCATTGTCATACGCTCCTCGGCCAACACACCAATGGACCAGAACTCGCCCGAGGACATATTTACTTTGGGTTCATACCTCAACCGCGAGCAGTATGGCTCGCGTCCGCTACTCTACGGTGAGTGCTTTGATGCCGAGGTAGACAGGGACAGAGATGGAAACGCTATCGCTGTTGAGACAAGCCCCATATACATGCGAGTGGAGAAAAAGAACCCGTCGGACCCCGATGAGTATGAAATCATCGACCACAACAGAGAGTATGTTTTTGTCCAAAACATGCTATTCCCACGCATGTACAGCAGTGACCACGCAGGCGAGTATGAGAGATGGATTGGAAGGAGCATCAGGAACACCAAGCGCGCCAAGTTCATTGACATAAGAAAGCAACAGAACAAGCCGCTTGAAGTGAAGGTTCCCACACAGATAGACAACTTGAGTTTCTTCTTGAACTATCAGGTGAACCACATGTACTGGCGCTACTTCCTGTGGAACTTTGTAGGCCGCCAGAACGATATACAGAATAATTATGGAGAGAGAGAGTACGGCAACTGGATAACCGGCATACCTTTCATTGACGATATGCGCCTGGGCGACCAGAGCAAACTACCCGAGACCATCAAGGAGAACAAGGGACACAACGTCTTCTTTGCCCTGCCATTCCTGCTTGGCATCATTGGTCTCATTTGGCAAATATCCAATGGCAAGAAGGGAAAGCAGCAGTTCTGGGTGGTGTTCATGTTATTCTTCATGACCGGACTTGCAATTGTGCTTTACCTAAACCAGACTCCATTGCAGCCACGTGAGCGCGACTACGCTTATGCAGGCTCTTTCTATGCCTTTGCAATATGGATTGGTTTGGGCGTTACCGCTATTGCCAACTATGCAAACAGAGTTTTCAAGAAAAAGGAGAGCGCCGTTATCAACGGCATTGTTGCAGCAGTGTGCCTACTTGTTCCGGTGCAGATGGTATCACAGACCTGGGACGACCACGACCGTAGCGGACGATACGCCTGCCCCGATTTTGGCCAGAACTACTTGAACACCCTGCCCGACGAGGGATGTCCAATCATTTTCACCTGCGGTGACAATGACACCTTCCCGCTGTGGTACAGCCAGGAGGTTGAGGGAGAGCGCACCGATGCACGCGTTTGCAACCTCTCCTATCTGCAGACCGACTGGTACACCGACCAGATGAAACGCCCGGCATATGACTCACCCAGCCTGCCTATCACATGGGACAGAATAAACTATGCAGGAAACACAAATATCTATGTATATGTATTCCCAATGGAAGAGTTCATCATGCAATACCGCAATGCATTCCCCGAGAAATTTGAGAGAGCATTCGGCGACAACCCGTTCGAGATGAACAAGATTACCAAGCACTGGATTCTTGAAGCCAATGCGCAGAAGAAATCAGAGGCACGCAAGGTTGTCGACGAGATAATCAAACTCTACGAGGCTGCAATAAACGAAGGCCGCTCACGAAGAGAGTATATTGAAATACCAAAGAGCATAATTCCTTGTGAAAAACTTTATATCCCAATAGACTCGGCAGCAGTGGTACGCTCGGGAATGGTCATTCCTGCGGAATATGAAGAAGATATGCCACAATACATGACCATCGATATCAGCGACAAGAGCGCTCTTTATAGACACGAACTCATTCTGTTTGATATGATTGCCAATGCCAACTGGGAGCGTCCGCTGTACATGTCAATGACAGTGGGCGAGAGAAACTACCCGTCGGTACTGACAAAGTTCTTTGTTCACGAAGGATTGGCATACCGCATAACACCGTTCGACTGGAGCAAACTGGGATATGACACCGGCGCAGGAGAGCATCCGGTAGACATCGACCGCTTCTGCGACAATGTTATCAACCGTTTCAAGTGGGGCGGCGTAAAAGAGCACAAGGATTACTATGCCGATGAGACAATACGCAGAATGATAAGCACCCACCGCAATCTTGTTGCGCAGTTGGCAACAGACATGATAAACAGCGAAACCGAGGATGCACAAATCATTGCAGTACTGGAGAAGGTCTATAACGAACTTCCGCACGAAATTGTAGCATACGATGCCTTGAGAGATAACACAATTGCACTTGCAAATATCTATGACATTATCTACAAGGTGCAGGATGACTACAGGAAAGAACTGGAGCAGAGTAATGAGAATGATGATTACATCAGACAGCAGGTCATCAAGGAACTCTACCTGGGCGATGACACCCTGCAGATGCTAAAGCAGAGACGCAATGCAATGGCAAACAGCATTCTCAAGAATGAACTTGAACACATTGTATGGTACAATGCCCTGCCGGCAAGCGAAATAAACGACGTTATGCTGTACCACCGCGTATCACTCGCCGGACAGGCATGGAAACTGCTGGCCAACACCGGCGACATTGCAAGAGAGGATGTTGTCGATGCGCTTTGCACCTGTTTCAACAAACAGGTGGAGATGCTTGACAGGATTCGCAACAGACAAAACAGCGAGGTGAAGCAGATGGTAATTGGCAGCATTTACCAGACACTCAATGACCTTGAGATGTCAAATGCCGAGTTGAGAAAGATTGAACCGGCATTGAGACGTTTGATGAAACAGAGCAAATAAACGGCAAAAAAGAATGTTTATAGAGCAAGTGCCCGCTTTTGTACGCAGGCTTTTCCCCAAGGCCTTGTGGCGAATGAACCCTGATGAGAAGGTGGTCTATCTCACTTTTGACGATGGACCGATACCCGTCATCACCCCCTGGGTCATTGACCTGCTCGGCAAATACAATATAAAGGCAACCTTTTTTATGGTTGGAGACAATGTGCGCAAGCACCCACATGAGTACTCGTTGGTAGTAGAAAACGGGCACAGGGTCGGGAACCACACCTTCAACCACCTGAAAGGACTATTTACAGACAAGAAAGAGTATATTGAGAATGTAGAAAAGGCCAACAGCCTTATACACAGCAACCTTTTCCGCC
>JAEIGA010007996.1_pt1 | contig 16036 bp, 12 predicted proteins | sample 9270691 | NCBI WGS metagenome assembly JAEIGA01 (sample SAMN17057246, study PRJNA624740) | gut metagenome | biome: biome; isolation source: fecal sample | host: Bos grunniens | place: China: Xizang | collected 2019
AAAGAGGTGATGACAGTGTAAGCTATCACCTTAATAACAACAAAAGTGTCCTGCCATTGCGGTAGGACACTTTTTTAATTAGTAGTGAGTAATTAGTAATTAGAAAAGGTTAAAAGTCTGCGACTTTTTATTAGGGAGATTAGAGAGTTTAGAGAAGTTAGGGAGTTTAGTGTTTTTGGTTGATGCCATTCCCTAAATTCCTTAAATTCCCTAATTTCCCCTTTATGCCCCTTGTCCGCAGGCGCAGAAAACCCCCTTTACTCTTTTCTAATTACTCTTTACTAATTTCTAATTGAAACACCCCTTACACACAGGTATATCCGCCATCTACGGCGATGTTCTGTCCGTTGACATAGGTACTTGCTGGCGATGCCAGGAAGAGGGCGCATGTATCCAACTCGCCAGATTTGCCATAGCGCGCCATAGGGATACTGCGCTTAGCTATATCCTGGAAGTAGTCACTATCAAGAGTCTTCGTTGTGAGGTCAGTGTAGAAGTAGCCTGGGCAGATGCTATTTACTGTAATACCATGCTTACCCCACTCTGCTGCCAAGGCGCGGGTAAGGTTTACTACGCCACCCTTAGCGGCATGGTAAGGCGAGCTACCCACGATAAGATTGCCCACAAGACCATACATCGAGGCGATGTTGATGATGCGACCATAGCCCACCTCAATCATCCTCTTACCAAACTCCCTGGCACAAACAAATGTACCAAAGAGGTCGATATCAAGCTCGTGCTTGAACTGCTCGTCGGTAATCTCCTCGGCAGGTGCTACAGCTCCTGTCCCCGCATTGTTCATCAATATATCTACCCTGCCAAAACGCTCCATGGTGCGCTCCACAGCGTTTACTACCTGCTCAGTCTTGGTGATATCACACTCTATAGGCAACACCTCAACACCAAACTCAGCACTAATATCCTTAGCATTCTGCTCTAAAAGTGTCTTACGGCGTGCAAGCAATACAAGATTTGCACCCTGACTTGCAAAGGCACGCGCCATCTGAAGCCCTAAGCCTGCCGACGCACCTGTTACTACTGCCACCTGTCCTGTTAGATCAAAATAATTCTTCATATCTATATCTATTATCTTTTAGTTATTACTTTTCTGTCGGTGCAAAAATAATGACTTTTCTATTATCTTTAGCAATTTTTCTATTCTCTTTTCTAATACAAATATAAGCAGGACTTATAATATCAAATTAGTAAATAGGAATTAGTAATTAGAAAAGGGCTTAGTCTTTTAACCGTTATCAACACCCCATTGTTTATAACTCGTAATAACTAATAATAAATTATGTCCATAAAATAGGGGTGGTTAGCGGAAAAATTCATAATTTTGTGGATGTTTTCATAATTCGAGTGACTAACTATGGCAAAGCAGTATAAGAAATCTTCTGAGAATAATAGCGAGGCGTATGCACAACTCACAGGCTTGGATGGCGTAGTACCTCCACAGGCGATAGAGCTTGAGCAGGCGGTGTTAGGTGCGTTGATGCTTGAGAAAGACGCTATTATAGATGTGCAGGAGTATGTCAAGACCGAGACCTTCTACCTTGAGGAGCACCGTATAATCTTTAAGGCTATACAGGAGCTTTCGTTCGAGATGAAGGCTATTGACCTCTTTACGGTGACCGAGCGCCTTAAGGCACAAAAGCTCTTGCAGAAGGTTGGTGGCGCAGCATATATGGCGGAGCTTACACAGAAGGTTGCCTCAGCAGCACATATCGAGTTCCACGCCAAGATTATCGCACAGAAGTATGTGCAGCGCGAGCTTATACGCTCAGCCACAGAGATACAGCGTCGCAGCTACGATGAGGAGGTGGATGTAACGGAGCTTATCGGCTATGCCGAGCAGGAGATATTTAAGGTCTCTGAGGGAAATGTTAAGCGTTCGGTGCAGTCGGCATCCGACATTCTACGCAAGGCATTACTACAGATTGAGGAGGCGGCAAAGACGGCAGGTGAGTATAACGGTGTGCGCTCAGGCTTCACCGATATTGATAGTGTGACCCTCGGTTGGCAGCCCTCGGACCTCATCATCATCGCTGCACGACCATCTATGGGTAAGACCGCCTTCGTGCTTACCATGGCGCGCAACATGTCGGTGGAGTTCAAGACTCCAGTGGCGTTCTTCTCGTTGGAGATGTCATCTGTGCAGCTAATGAACCGCCTTATCGTTGCTGAGACACAGCTCAATCCTAAGGATTTGCGCACCGGTAACCTCTCTGCCGAGCAGTGGAAGCATCTCGAGGCAAACACCGTGGACCTCGGTCGCGCACCGCTATATATCGACGATACTCCAGCCCTCTCGGTATATGAGTTCCGCTCTAAGGCACGCCGCCTGAAGACACAGCACGATATCAAGCTAATCATCATCGACTACCTACAGCTTATGACTGCAGCAACGCCTGAGACACGAGGTAACCGCGAGCAGGAGGTATCGCTCATCTCGCGTACACTGAAGGCTATTGCCAAGGAGTTGAATGTACCTATCATCGCACTTTCGCAGCTTAGCCGTAATGTTGAGAACCGTGGTGGTACAAAGCGACCACAGCTTTCGGACCTTCGAGAGTCTGGAGCTATCGAGCAGGATGCCGATGTAGTAGCATTCATCCACCGTCCTGAGTACTACGGTCTTACAACCGACGAGAATAACATGTCAACTGCGGGTATGGCTGAGATTATCATCGCCAAGCACCGCAACGGTGAGGTTACGGATGTGCCTCTACGCTTCATCAAAGAGCAGGCTAAGTTTGCCGATGCAGACTCTTCGGTTACAGCATCCGTTATGCATGGCAGCGCATACCCTAAGGAGGAGTACGACGACTATAGCTCTGCAGGAAACTCAGCTATGGGCATAGCTCCTGGAGGTATGGGAGGCTTCTCAGGAGGAGCTTCAGAGTTCGACCTACCATCATCATTCAACAACAACGAAGCACCATTCTAAGCTATGTTTATTAGAATAAACACAGGAGCTATTGCTGGTATTGATGCTGTTAATGTCACTGCCGAGGTTAATGTCGCAGGTGCAGGTCTTGGTCTCTTTATCGTGGGTCTTCCGGATAACACCATCAAGGAGAGTCAGGAGCGCATAAATGCCGCATTTGAGAACTCTGGTTATAAGCTTCAACCTAAAAAGACAGTTGTAAACCTCGCCCCTGCTGACCTACGCAAGGAGGGCTCTCAATATGACCTGCCTATAGCCGTAGGTATCCTTGTTGCCACCGAGCAGATACAATCGGAACTTATCGAGGAGTCGATGTTCATAGGCGAGCTATCGCTCAACGGCACACTTCGCCCCGTTAAGGGAGTGCTTCCTCTTGTTGCATTAGCACGCGACAAAGGTTTGAAGCGTGTTTTTATGCCAGTGGAAAACTGCACAGAGGGTGCTGTGGTTGAGGGTATTGAGTGCATCGGCGTAGGCTCACTATTGGAGCTTTGCGAGATACTTTCTGGGCGCATGCCTTATAGTGTGGCAGAGCCTATTACTCCTGCAACAGAGAGTCTTGAGGATAATATCTATGCCGAAGATTTTGCCGATGTCAAGGGTCAGGCATATGTTAAGCGTGCCTTGGAGATCGCCGCTGCGGGAGGTCATAATGTCATCATGGTGGGTGCTCCAGGCTCAGGTAAGACGATGCTTGCACGCCGCATGCCTACGATTATGCCACCTATGACCATGGAGGAGGCACTTGAGACGACCAAGATACACTCCGTAGCGGGTAAGATAGGCGCACACCGTGGTCTTATAAGTGAGCGACCCTTCCGTGCGCCGCACCACCTAACCTCACAGGTGGCTCTTATCGGTGGTGGTCAGTCGCCCCAGCCTGGCGAGGTATCGTTAGCACACAATGGCGTACTCTTCCTTGATGAGATGCCAGAGTTTGGGCGTAGCGTTCTTGAGGTGTTGCGTCAGCCCTTAGAGGATAGACATATCAACATATCACGTGCTAAGTACTCAGTGGACTATCCTGCCAACTTCACACTTATAGCCTCAATGAATCCATGCCCTTGTGGTTATTATAACCACCCAACCAAGGAGTGTACATGTTCTGCATCGGCAGTGCATAGATATATGGCACATATCTCAGGCCCGCTGATGGATCGTATAGATATACATATCGAAGTTGTCCCCGTATCTATATCTGAGATGTCAAACTCGGAGCGCGGGGAATCGAGCAGCGATATACGCCGCCGTGTGGTTGCTGCCCGCGATATACAACGCCAGAGATTTGAGGGTATTGATATCCACTGCAACGCTATGATGAATAGCTCTATGCTACGAAAGTTTGCACCTTTGGATAGGGCTTGCTCCGAGATGCTGGAACTTGCAATGTCGCGTCTCAACCTCTCCGCTCGTGCCTACGACCGTATTATCAAGGTTGCACGCACCATAGCCGACCTTGAGGCAAAACCAAATATCGAGCCTCAACATATCTCCGAAGCCATAGGCTACCGCTCATTGGATAGAGAAAATTGGGGCAGATAACTCTAAAACTGGAAACCTAACACGGTTTTCAGTTTTTTTTAATACCTTTGTAGAAACTTATCGCTAAAATGAGATATTGTAAACTTATACGATTTTGTACCGCAGTGGCGTTACTACTATGTGTGGTGGCTTTTCCTGCGAGGGTGCGAGCTGAGGAACCATACAAGAATGGTATAAAAATAACCTTTTTGTCATGGTCCACAGGAAGCACGAAGATATCCTATGAGCGTGCCTTTCCAGAGCTAAAACAGAGTGCCGAGATATGTAGCAGCCTGATATGTGCTGGCTATGATAAGTATCAGAATGACCCTATGGGCTTCACTCTTCGTTATAGCCACAAATTTTTTGTGGGACCATACAATATAGCTAAGCCTCTACAGGGAGCATACCTACGCCCCGAGATTATATACTCGGACTACAAATATACCCACTCCGTAACAGGACTACGCACACCCGCGCGTATGTGCGCATTGCTTGCTACGGCAGGCTATCAGCACTGCTTCGGACACTTTGTCGTGGATGGCTGGGTTGGCGGTGGTTATGCCTTTGGTAAGGCCTCGGAGACGGGTTATCACCACGGCTTTCAGCTATGGAAATGGCTCGGAAAGCGTAACGACAACATAGCACTAAGCTTCAGCATTAGAATTGGTTACATTTGGTAAAATATTTGGTTATGGATTTTTTGAAGACACTTGGAGCATCACTGCTCGCATGGATTATCGGTTTTGGTATCTTAATTGTTGGCTCAATTGTTATCTTGGTAGGTGCTGTGGTATCTATGATACCAGAGGATAAGATTACTACTAATAGTGAGAGTGTTCTATACTTCGACCTTAGCACACCTATTATAGATGCACCTATGGCCTCAATACTCTCCTCTATGCAGTTCTCGATTGATGGCGCAGAGCCTGTGACTATGCTTAAGACCTTGGCGGCGCTGGAGTATGCAGCCGAGGATGATAATATCAAGGGTATCTGCATCAGTATAGGTAATAACGCAGCTATCTCGTTGGCAAATATCGAGGAGCTACGCATCGCCCTTGAGAAGTTTAAGCTATCGGGTAAGTTTATTGTAGCCTTCGATGACACCTACACACAGTCGGACTACTACCTAAGTAGTGTAGCAGATAAGATTATCCTCAACCCTGAAGGCAGCTTGGAGTGGCGTGGTGCAGGTATGAGTAATATCTTCTATAAGAACATGCTCGATAAGCTCGGTATTAGTGTAGATATCTTCCGTCCTACAGAGTGTAAGTATAAGAGTGCCGTCGAGCCATTCTTCCTCACAAAGATGTCAGCAGCCAATCGTAAGCAGAGCGAGGAGCTTGTGAACTCTATCTGGGATAGCATCTGTAGTGATGTTGCCCAAAGTCGCGGTTTGAACGCCACAACACTCAAGGAGTATGCTAAAAATCTCTCTATAGCACTCCCTGAAGATGCCTTAAAGGCTGGCTTGGTAGATATGCTTGGCTATGAGGATGAGTTATATAATCTATATAAGGAGTATGGTGTTGCTACCAATAAGCAGGGCTTGGTTAACACTATCTCGTTTGGTAATTATGTCTCTACTCTCGCTATTCCAAGTTTTACAGCTACATTAGATAGCAACAACTATTCACATATCGCATCACCTATGGTGGCTATAATCTATGCCGATGGTCAGATTGTGGATGGTAATAAGTATGAGGATGGCTCGGTATATGGCAGCCGTCTTGCACATGAACTTCGCGCTGCACGCCTCGATGAAAAGACTAAGGCTGTAGTTGTAAGAGTCAACTCACCTGGTGGCTCAGCCCTCGCCTCGGAGATTGCATGGCATGAGATGACACTTCTTCAAGAGTCTAAACCTGTGGTTATATCTATGGGTGATATGGCAGCAAGTGGTGGTTACTACATCTCTGCACCTGCCGATTATATCTTTGCCGACCGCGCAACACTCACCGGCTCTATAGGTGTCTTTGGTATCATTCCAAATGTTGGAGGTATGCTCGAGAAGAGACTTGGCATAACCTTCGACTCGGCCGCTACCTCACCTGCAGCATCGGGTCTTGCGGGCATCACACCACTAAGTGCTGAGGAGCGTAAATCTATTATGAAGGGTGTAGATAGAGTATATACCACCTTTACACAGCATGTTGCCGAGGGTCGTAACCTCGATTTGGAGTATGTATATACTATTGCCGAGGGTAGGGTATGGAGTGGCGCCATGGCCAAGGAGATAGGTCTTGTAGATGAGATTGGAGGTCTTAACTTTGCAATAGCTAAGGCTGCACAGTTGGCGGATATAACATCTGATTTTAAACTTTATGAGTTTGTTGCACCAATGTCATCATTCGAGCAGTGGATTAATTCTATGGGTATGGTCTATGCTGAGCGCTGGGGTGTAGATTACAATATTTTTGGTGATGAGATTACAAATATCATAAGTGATTTCCCCGTAATTACCTCTATGCAGGGTATCCAGACCCAACTATATGGAGATGTAAAGATTGAGTTTTAATTTAAAAAGTATAAGAGATGAATGAACAGTTAGAGGCTCTACTACGCCAGATTATGCACCCTGAGACGGGGCAGAACATCGTAGATAGTGGCTTTGTAGATCGTGCAGATATGGGAGAGGATGGCTCTGTAGCTATCACACTTCGTTTTCAGAAGGCACGCGATCCATTTGCACAGAAGATTAAGCGTCAGGTTAAGCAACTTATGGAGAGCAGCTTCCCAGATGGTAAGGTTATGGTTATCATCCGTGAGGCAGCACCTAAGCCACGCCGTCAGGAGAACCCAACAACCACTACGGATATATGCCGTGTTATCGCTATTGCTTCGGGCAAGGGTGGTGTAGGTAAATCTACCGTTACAGCCAACCTCGCCGTTGCCCTTCGCCAGCGTGGTTATAATGTAGGTATTGTGGATGCAGATATCTATGGTCCTTCTCAAACTAAGATGTTTGGTGTTGAGGGTTACATCCCTGAGGCGGAGCGCGATGAGGCGGGACACGACTTCATCATCCCAGCACAATCCTACGGCATAAAAATTATGTCTATAGGTTTCTTTATTCGTCCTACGGATGCACTTATGTGGCGTGGTGGTATGGCTGTTAATGCTCTACACCAGCTCATACATCAAACCCGCTGGGGTAAGCTCGACTATCTACTTATCGACTTACCTCCAGGCACAGGAGATATACACCTTTCAATTATCAAGGAGCTTTCAATCTCTGGTGCGGTTATTGTCTCTACGCCTCAGCAGATAGCTGTTGCGGATGTAGTTCGTGGTGTTGAGATGTTCCGCCATGAGGCTGTTAACATCCCTGTGTTGGGTATTGTTGAGAATATGGCATGGTTTACTCCTGAGGAGCTACCCGATAACCGCTACTACATCTTTGGCAAGGGTGGTGCTAAGCGATATGCCGAGGAGGTTGGTGTAACCCTTCTTGGTGAGGTACCTATTATTCAGTCTATCATGGAGGGTGGTGATGATGGTCGCCCTGCTGGTAACTTCGACCCACGCGTTGAGGAGTACTACGCCGAAATAGCCGGAAAGATTGTTGAAAAACTCCCTGCGGAGTGTTAATATGTAGGTTGAAAAGTTTTAAGCAATTTTTGAAAAATAGATTTGCAAGTTTAGAGGTGGTCGTTGTATATACGGCCATCTCTTTTTTGCAAGTAAAAAGAATAAATTTTATATCAACACTATTTTTTATATTTTCACTCCTTTATAAACTTATAATGTTAATAAAATAGTAATATAAAAATGTTAATAAAAACAATTAACAATTGTTCATACTTTTTTTTATTTATCTTATTTTTAATGATTTATAAATAAAATTTATAATAAAATAAAAGAATAAAATGTTAATAAAACAATAGACCCAGAGTTATTAACACAATCAACACCTATTATTATTTTTATGATTTATTATTTATATAAATATAGTATAAAAAAATAAAAATATAATGTTGACAAGTTGTTGAGGGTGGCGCCTGTAACACTCTTTGTATTTCAAAGAAATACTATAAAAGCAGATTCAGTGTTATACAAACAAATTCTCATATATTGGTCTATAGGTTGAAAATCAAATATTTTTGACTAATTACACCATTTTTTTAGTATATTTGCATAATTTTAGGCTGAATATATCTAATTATGCAGATAGCTAATAGTAAAATAGAGGAGCTAAGAGAGTTACTTCTCGTGCCACAAAATATAGTGATTCTATCACATACTAACCCTGATGGTGATGCTATAGGTTCTTCATTGGCCTGGGCAGAGGTGTTGTCAAGTAAGGGACATAATGTCAAGTGTATAGTTCCTAATAGATTTCCATACTACTTGGAGTTTATGCCTAATAGTAGCTCTGTTGTCATATATAAGGACGATAAAGATGGTAGCACTAACGATATGGTGCGTAGGGCTGATATAATCTTCTGTTTGGATTTTCATACCATGTCACGCCTTGATGGTCTAAGTGATGTTATTGATGAGAATCAGCATGCTAAGCGTGTGCTTATAGACCACCACTTAGATCCTGTAGAGGATTTTGATATTATGGTATCATACCCTGAGGCATCGAGTACCTGCTACCTCGTGTCGCTTGTTATAGAGCGATTGTTTGGTGCTGAGTCTATAACCAAGAGTATGGCCGAAAATCTCTTTGTTGGTATGATGACCGATACAGGAAACTTTGCCTTCTCAACTCTTACTCCAGACCTTTTCCGTGTGGTATCCATATTGGTGAATACAGGTATCCATGTACCAACAATACATAACAATGTCTATAACTCATTCTCAGAGGGTCGTGCGCGTCTGTTTGGATATGTGATAAATCGCAAGATGAAAATCTTCCATAATGGTACTGTGGCGCACATGTCGCTTACAAGTGACGAGATGAAAAGGTTCTGGTTCCAGCAGGGTGACTCCGAGGGCTTTGTGAACTATCCTCTTACAATCAAGAAGATGAAGATGTCGGCGATGTTTACTGAGCATAATGATTTTATCCGTGTGTCACTACGCTCGCGTGGTGATATAGATGTAAATGTTTTTGCTCAGCGATACTTCAATGGTGGAGGTCATAAGAATGCTGCTGGTGGTAAGTCGTTTATGTCGATGCCAGAGACGATTAAACACTTTGAAGCATCCATCAAGGAGTATGCTAAGGAGGGACTTCTTTAGTTTGTAAGAGTTTTAATTACATATAAAGTTTATAATCTACAATAACAACTCATAATATGTTGAAAACCTATTTTCGACTTCTTAGTTTTGCTAAACCTCTAAGCCGTTACACTATACCATACTTTATATTTGCTGCGTTGCATGCGGTATTCAATACCTTTAACTATGCAATGATTATCCCTATTCTTAATGCTATGTTTACGGCAGATGGTGGCTTTATCTTCACACCACTATACTCACTGCCTCATATAACACTCAACGAGGAGGGTTTTAATCTTGTGTTATCGTATATCTACACAATGTTCTTCGGTGAGGAGTTTGTGCAGATGAAGTTTCTTGCAATGTTAGGTGTTGTAACCGTGGGTATGAACCTTCTAAGTAACCTCTTCCGTTACGCTTCGGCAATGACAGTTGAGAGTCTTAGAATAAACACACTTCGCCGTATGCGTAACACAATGTTTGCGCATGTTGCAAATATGAATGTTGGTTACTTTAGTAGTCAGCGTAAAGGTGATATTATGTCGAAGATTACACAAGATGTTATGGTTGTACAATATTGTATTACCAACACCTTACAGGTAGCCTTCCGTGATCCTCTTCTTATCATCGGTTATATGACACTTATGATAGGTATCTCATGGCAGCTATCGCTCTTTGCAATACTCTTCCTACCTATTGTTGGTCTTGTTATTGGTCGTATAGTTAAGCGTCTTCGTCACCCAGCAAAGCGTGGTCAGGAGCGCATGGCAGACCTTGTATCTGTGGTGGATGAGTCGCTTTCGGGTATTAAGATTGTTAAGGGTTACAACGCTACAAACTTCATAGTAGATAAGTTTAAAAAGATTAACGCAGATATGTCGCGCCTACTACTCTCTATGGCGCGTCGTCAGCAGTTAGCCTCACCAATGAGTGAGTTCTTAGGTATCACAGCCGTAGCTATCATCTTGGTATTTGGTGGTTCACTTGTGGAGCATGGTATGGTTACAGGTGCAGGTTTTATCGCCTTTGTAGCTGCCTTTTCGCAGATTACACGCCCTTTGCGTTCGTTTATCGACCAGTTTGCTAATATCAATCAAGGTGTTGCTGCAGGTGAGCGTATCTTCACTATTATAGATGCTGAGAATGAGGTTGAGGATAAGAGGGGTGCTAAGGAGTTTAAGGGCTTGAATGAGTCTATCGAGTCGCGTAATGTGGAGTTCTCATACGAGGATGAGCGTAAGGTTATAAACAAGGTTAACATCAAGATAAAGAAGGGTGAGACTGTGGCATTGGTAGGACCTTCAGGCGGTGGTAAGTCAACACTCAGTGAGCTTATACCTCGCTTCTATGATGTTGATGCGGGTGAGGTTTTGTTTGATGGTATTCCTGTGGGTGACTATACCCAGGAGTCTATACGCGCTAAGATGAGTATCGTATCACAGGAGACTGTACTCTTCAACGATAGCATCGAGGGTAATATCCTTATGGGTCGCCCTACAGCCACACATGAGGAGGTTGTTGAGGCTTGTAAGGTGGCTAATGCTCATGGTTTTATCATGGACAGCGCGGAGGGCTATGATACAAATATTGGTGATCGAGGTACAAAATTATCGGGAGGTCAGCGTCAGCGTCTAAGTATTGCCCGCGCAGTGTTGAAGAATCCTGAGATTTTGATTCTCGACGAGGCAACATCGGCTCTTGATACCGAGAGTGAGAAGCTTGTTCAGGATGCCCTTACAAATTTGTTGAAGGGTCGTACATCGGTGGTTATTGCTCACCGACTAAGTACCATATACAATGCCGACCGTATCTATGTTATTGATGAGGGTCGTGTAGCTGAGGAGGGTACACATAAAGAGCTTTTAGAGAAGGGTGGTATATATGCCCATCTTATAGAGATGCAGAGTTTCTCATAATGAAAAAGGCTATAATCATTGGTGCCTCTTCTGGTATAGGTCGTGCAGTTGCGTCACTCCTTGTTGAAAAGGGATGGCGTGTGGCTATTACTGCGCGCCGTACAGATGCTCTGGATGAGCTTCGTGTAATGTATGGTGTCGATAGGGTGATGACCATGGCTATGGATGTTACCAAGGCTGAAGCAACAACATCTCTTGATAATCTCCTCAGTGAGTTTGGTGCTCCCGACCTACTCTTTTATGCCTCGGGTATTGGTGGTCAGAATAGGGAACTCGATATTGAGAAGGAGTTGGATATAATACGCACAAATTGCGAAGGTATGGTGCGTGTTGTGGATCACTTCGTAAACTATGTACGCCGCAGCGAAGAGTATAACAAGAGGCATAAGGCACATATCGCTGTTATAACCTCCGTTGCAGGTACACGCGGCATAGGCACCGCAGCGGCATACTCTGCATCTAAGGCTATGCAGAGCGAGTATATCACCGCTCTATCGCAACTATGTCATATGGAGCATATACCAGCGCAGTTTACAGATATACGCCCAGGATTTGTCAAGACGGCGATACTAAATCCTACGAAGCGCTATCCTATGCTTATAAGCGTTGAGCGTGCTGCACAACATATATATAGTGGTCTAAAGCGTAAGAAAAGAGTCTTTATCTTTGATTGGCGTTTTAAACTTCTTGTAGCTTTTTGGCACCTCATACCACGATTTATATGGGAGCGACTCAAGGTTAAGAACTAAGGCTCGAAATTACATCTTAAGGCTATGGGCGTAGGCTTATTAGCCTTAATTTTTGTTATCATACTATCGAGGTATCTTTGAATATCATCCCTTAGTCTCTTATAAAGCGGTGAGTCTGTATAGTTTTCGTTATCGAGTAGTACATCGCGTATCGAGCGAAGGGTGTTGGTGTAGTTTTGAAGCTCATTTTTAAGCGCCACACCCTCAACCTTGGAGTTGTTTATCTTAGCTACTGATAGCTGTCTTAGCTTATCACACACGGATGTAAGAAGTGGTATAACCACATTATCCATCAATGTATGACCATGCATATAGAGATAGCAGTTATCAGCCGTCACACCTTGTTTCTCTACCTCATGGGCTAGACTCTCTACATCATCCATAATCTCTGGATTATCCCTCTTCAATGCCTCAACTCTACGCTCCACATTACGCTGTAGCCATGCTAAGGTGAATTCACCATTGTGTCGTATATCTACATATCCAAGGCGTACCGAGGCACGAAACTCAGCGAGAGTAAAGAGCCTCTCGGTATGGTGTAGTGCTGAATATAGATACCACAAAAATAGAGGATATATAACTTTTGAGTACTCAGCCATGAAGCGCACAAAGTCGAAGATACGGGTGTCGTTCTTCGTTGCTTTAACACATACATTGTGTAGCGATGGAGCATAACATAGATAGTTCTCCGTAGCGTAGGTGTATGTGTGGAACATATTATTTGCGCCAAGTAACTTTGCCGACTGTTCTGTAGCACCATCAAAGAGGTAGTCGAAGTCGGAATCAACGCATAGTAGAACGCTATCAGCTTCGGTTTTTCCCACCATAGACATAAGCACCTGCTTACCCTTTGGTAGATCGTCACGATTGGGCACAGATATCTCGAAACGCAGATATGGATTCTTGAAGTGATCGAATATACCGCGCCAAAATGCGACATCCTCATACCCCTCAACAAAGACATGTACAAGATACCTATCATCCTCAGGTGGTAGAATATCTGGCAGCTTATTAGGGTTGTAGTGTGTAGGGTCACTACTCTTTGTTTTGCGTTTCTTTGTATTCATAGTGTAAAGTTACAAAATTTTTATAACTTTGACCAATAAAACCAAAATAATATGGCAAGCGATTGGAAAGATAGATTGGGTGTGGTGTTCTCCACAAACCCTGATTTTGAGTATGACACCGACGCTAAGGAGGGTGAAACTACTCTGCCACCAGGTAAGCAGAATTTGAAGATATGGCTCGACAGACTTAAGGGGGGTCGTGTGGCTACTGTGGTGCGCGGTTTTGTAGGCTCTGCCGACGACCTCGCGGAGTTGGGTAAGGAGCTTAAGAAGAGTTGTGGCGTTGGTGGAACAGCTAAAGATGGTGAGATTATCATTCAGGGAGATCATCGCGATAGAGTCCTTGAACTACTTACTAAGGCAGGATACAGATGTAAAAAGGCGGGAGGATAATCCCGCCTCATCTATCTGTTATTATCTATTGAAAAGCCTTATATATCCGAATTCCATTCACCCTCGGCAGCAGGGTAGATGATAGCACGACTATCTCCCAAAGACTTCAACGCCTCGTATGCTTTATACATATTGTAGCCATTGCCCGAATTGGTATTGCTGAGGCTGAAAGCGATGATACAAGCGTGGTTGCGTGTGCGGTAGTACATTGCCTTGGCGCGAGATACATACTCCTCCACAAGCCATGGGGCGTTGGCAGGTGTACCACCCACATTGCGATCATCGTGTGCCGTAGGTGATGATATAGCCATGCAGTCGATGACATAGATACCTATACGGTCACACGCATCATAGAACCAGCGAGGCTGCGGATAGTCGGGGCATAGGCAGTTTACACCCTTAGCCTTGAGAGCTTTAATCTCGCGTTCGGTGGTCGCCTTGTCGCTTGCAGCGTTGTATGTAGCTTTGTTAAGTTTTAGTGGTGTGCCAAAAGCTGTAATCTCGCCCTGCTCGGTGAAGCCATACTCGGTGAAGCCTATCTTCATAGGGATATACTCCCTAAGTATGCCATTGACCTTAAGGTATAGCGTAAGGTCGTAGAGTTTAGGATTGGATGGGCTCCAGCGATTGGGGTTTGAGTTATAGATATAGGGCTTGAAGCTTAGCGTATCTCGTGAGTATCCCTCCATGGCTAAGTCGTTGACACTGTATTCCTTGAGCTTGCCATCAGGATCATAGATATCGTAGCCTATATATACCACCTCATCGGTTGAGAATGAGTTGTTGGCAATAACATCGAGTCTTAGTTCGGCAAACCTACCAAGTGAGTCTGGTGCAAGGTGTACATCATAATCATAGATAGCAAGGCGGCGCTGCGCAAAGAGGTAGCAATTATCGAACTGCTTGCGCTCGGCTTGCATAAGGTTTTCGTCCAAAGCCCTCATGGATGGCTCCTCGACAACAACAATAGCGAGGGTATTCTCACCCTGCATTAAGTAGGGCGATAGATAGAACTCCGAAGGGGTAAATCTATCTATGGGTGCTGTAACCTGCTTGCCATTGACAAATAGTGAGTAGTCGCCATCGATATTTTCGAGGTGTAGGTATGTGTTGTAGTCGTTCCATGTGGCAGGAATGATAATCTTCTGTTCATAAACCCTGCGCACAGCACCTTCTGAGGTCTCAAATTGTAGCTCAGGGGCTATGATGATGTAGTTCTCGATGTTGGTGCGAATATCCTGCTTTGCATCCTCGCGCTTATCGTAATATACAAACTCCGAGCGATAGATGCGTGCCTGAGCCGAGGCTACATCACATATAAATGTGAGAGCTGTGACAAGCAAAAAGATTGTGTATAAGGACTTTTTCATACTCAAAACATATAAATAAGCATCACAAATATAATAAAAAGTGACAAGAGCGCAATCGTTTGTCAAAAATTTAGTAATTTTGTAGGCTATTATGGCGTTATATGTAGAAACGAAACAAACGAAATAAATTATATACACTTATGAAACTTACTCGTATTGCAGAAATCCTCAAGATGGAGGGTGATGGCAGAGATATCACAGTTAAGGGCTGGGTGAGAACAAAGCGCGGTAACAAGAATGTCGCTTTCATCGCTCTTAACGATGGCTCTTGTGTGGCAAATATTCAGGTTGTTGTTGATCTTGCAAAGATTGATGAGGCAGAGCTTAAGGGCGTAACCACAGGTGCTTGCCTTAGAGTTGACGGTAAGCTCGTTGCATCGCTTGGTGCAGGTCAGGGCGTTGAGGTTCAGGCCGAGAAAATAGAGATCTACGGCACTGCTGATCCTGAGACATACCCACTCCAGAAGAAGGGTCACTCTTTGGAGTTCTTGCGTGATATCGCATATCTCCGTCCTCGTACAAACACCTTTGGTGCTGTGTTGCGTATCCGTCACGCTATGGCGTTCGCTATCCACAAGTACTTCAACGATAAGGGCTTCTACTACCTCCATACTCCACTTATCACAGCCTCAGACTGCGAGGGTGCAGGTGCAATGTTCAATGTATCGACACTCGATATGCAGAACCCACCACGCTTGGAGGATGGCTCTGTTGACTACTCTCAGGACTTCTTCGGCAAGCCATGTAGCTTGACCGTGTCTGGTCAGTTGGAGGGTGAGCTTGGTGCGTTGGCTTTGGGTCAGATCTATACCTTCGGTCCTACATTCCGTGCTGAGAACTCTAACACTCCACGCCACTTGGCAGAGTTCTGGATGATTGAGCCAGAGATGGCCTTCTA
>JAEIGA010007997.1_pt1 | contig 16036 bp, 9 predicted proteins | sample 9270691 | NCBI WGS metagenome assembly JAEIGA01 (sample SAMN17057246, study PRJNA624740) | gut metagenome | biome: biome; isolation source: fecal sample | host: Bos grunniens | place: China: Xizang | collected 2019
CCAATAATCTTTCCCATAATTCTTATTTAATTTTAATTATTAATCAATCCTGGCATAATTGCTTACCTACCTGATACAATTCATCGGGATGGCATTTATGCGACGCCAGGATAATAACGAAACCTGTGCCAAGCAGAAATGACTAAAAATATATGCCAAAATGTCAGTTTTGATATGACATCTGGCAACACATAATGACATATTTACTATTTTTGCCACGCAATATGAAATTGCCCCGTTTCACTCGCAATAATGCAATAGATATGGTATACAGAGAACTGTCGCAGGTGGAATTCAACGACCTTGCATCAAGAATACTTTATGAAGACAATCACCTTCTGGTCGTAAACAAGAAGGTTGGAGAGATCGTGCAGGGCGACAAGACCTCTGATGAACCATTGACCGAGACCTACAAGGCTTTCATAGCCATGCGAGACAATAAGCCAGGACAGGTTTTTATGGGGTTGCCACATCGTCTGGACCGTCCCGTGAGTGGAATCACTGTACTCGCCAAGACATCCAAGGCACTGGAACGCCTGAACGCCATGTTCCGCGATTCTGATGTCCACAAGTTCTATTGGGCTCTTGTCTGCGCAGAGCCGAAACCGTCTGAAGGTTATCTCGAGGATATGATGTGGCGTAATGAAAAGCAGAACAAATCATATATCTGCAGACCGGGTGCAGCACGAAAAGATGCAAAACTAGCAAAACTGAACTATAAGCAGATCGGCAAGACTGACAGATATTGGCTGGTTGAGGTGGAGCTTCTCACAGGCCGCCACCATCAGATCCGCTGCCAGCTATCAAATCTGGGATGCCCGATCAAGGGTGACCTCAAATACGGAGCTCCACGCTCAAATCCGGATGGAGGAATTTCGCTCCATTCACGCAGAATCACCTTCATGCATCCAGTAAAAAAGGAGCCCCTGACTATAGAGGCTCCCGTTCCTTCAACCTGGAAAGGCATATAAATCTTTACTCCTGTTCTGCTACTGGGATTGAATCCACCTTAGAGAACTTCTGAATATAAGTCTGGTCATCTTTTGCAACCCAGATCATCTCTGAGGCTGTCAGAGACTTGACAACATAGCGGTGTGCCCATTCTCCAGAATCGTGATCATACATACCGCGAATGATTGCACCAAGTTCCAGATCTGTTTCGATATAGAATCTTCCGGTTGCAACATGCGGCACATCAGCAAAACTATCAAGGTTCTGATATATAGTGAAAGTTCTGTCGTTGCGTACGAAATTCACATACATATATGTAGTTTCATACATTGCAGTGCCATTCCACTCCACAAGTTTCCATGAGCCGGAAATATTATGGGCATTCACTTCCAGCTGTTCTTCAACAACAGGAGTTTCTTTCTCAACACATGAAATCAAGGCTACTGCCGAAAAAAGGATGGTTATTATTTTCTTTATCATATTCATATAATTTAATCAAAATAGACTGTCAGGGATGATTGGCTTGGTGGCAATCCAAGTTCATTTAAGAATATTGTAAGTTTTTCACGTGCACCAGGTTTTGTAGAGTCATATCTGACCACCATCTCAGCCTCTTCCAAAGGTCGTGTCGGCGGAGCATAAAACTTGATGCATTCCGGAAGAAAAGCTCTGTCACAGTCAAACCTCAGGACACGTCCGCTCACATTGACGAATCTAAGCTTTTCAACAGCATCCTGCCCTTCCTTGAACCTTACCGCAGTTCTTCTGAGCCTGATCTTTCCCATTGAAACAGGATACTGGCCAGCAATATCAAGGCTATTCTCCACATCAACTGAAAGCCTCAAGACTGCTGATGGAGTATCCCCATCTTGAGTATATACAAAGATTTTCCTCTCAAACTTTCCCGGATGTCCTTTAGAATTGTAGGTAACCTTGATTTCCGCCTTTTCCCCTGGCGCGATCTCACGTTTTAGACAAACAGCCTGTACGCAAGAGCAAGTGGAGACCAAACGCTTGATCTCAAGTTTACCACGACCGACATTGGTAAACTCAAAAGTGAAGTTTTTTGGAGCATCATCCTCAGTCATAGGGTCTGCCACAATGTGTTTTGTCACAAAATTCAAAGCAGCAGAATCCTTTGCCAAAGCAGGTGCATTCACACTCTTAAGCTTTTCCTTGGACACAAATTTCAGCTGGGCGCTTGCCTGAGGTATTGTGCCACAGGCAATAACTACAGCCAATATGATTCCTGAAAGTCTCATAATTCTACAACCAGCCGTTTCCAGCTGCACCGTTTCTTACTGTAATAGTAAATAGCTGAGTTTCTCCGTCTCCAGTTACAAGCGCTGCTGCCTGTCCTTCTGCCAATCCTTTCACCACAATCTTGCCTCCAACCACTTCAACTGACACAACTGACTGCTTATTCTCATCCACACTTGCGCTGAACTCAGTACCATCCATATATATAGTAGGATCAATTACCTTAGTCTCGCCCACAGCAACGAAAACATTAGGGAAGGTCATCGGTACACCTGCACCCTCGATTGCCTTGAGGAAGTTATAGGCATTGACCTGACCATGTCCCATCTGCTTTCTGAAAGCAGACATATCTAATGACTGCAATGGAGAAGATTCCTCAAGATCGATGACATATTTACTATAGGTCTTAGTACCTGACATATAGTCATCGATTGGGGAAGCAGACTCATACAGAAGTGTCTTAATCTCCTCTGTTGTAAAATGTTTCTTAAGTTTTGCTGCATAAGAAAGTCCAAGTGCAACTACACCAGAAACATGAGGGCAGGCCATTGAAGTTCCCTCCATATAGGCATATCCACTTGGGCTGAGATGTGTTGGAACTGTAGAAAGTATGCATCCTACATCGCCGTATCCAAGCTGGCCATCTCCGCTGAAGGCAGGATATCTGTACTCGGATTCATAGTAATAGTCCTGGTCACCTCCTGGTGCACTGATAGTGGTTCCCGGTCCGTAGTTAGTATAGACAGCAGGCGTAAAGTCACCAGCTGTTGCTGCTACAGCCACATAATCACCATATGCTCCAGGATAGCTTGCAGCAGGAGCGGCCTCATTACCACCAGCAAAGACCACAATACCACCATCAATTACCCCATCCGGCGAACCTGCATTGTGAACGAAGTAGTCAAGCGCCTTTTTCTCAAGGACGTTGTATGCAAGCCATTCCTCATCAGTTGAAAACTGAGGTGTCCACTCATAAGGATTTGCTGCGCCTGAAATGTATCCCCAACTGCACTGAAGCACAACTGCACCATTGTCGGCAGCGTACTTGATTGCACGCACTTCCTCAAGAACAGTTCCAGCATATGCGCCCGAGAAAATCTGACAAGACATTATTTTCACACCTGGGATATCGTTATTTCCTCCAGCAATTGAGCTGATACCCTTGCCATTGTTATTAGTTGCGGCAATCACACCAGCGACATGACTACCATGACCTGTATCGTACAAGCTCTGTACGGCAATCACACCGTGATCTTCCACAAAGTTATATCCATGAATATCACCGGCATAGCCATTGCCATCACCATCCTCATGCGATCCCCACTCTTCACCTTCATTCACCCACATGCTACCCTTGAGATCCTCATGCATAACATCAACACCTTCATCAAGAACCGCAACGATAATTGAAGGGTCACCAGTTGTGAGTTCCCAAGCATTCTTAACAGCAACATCGGCTCCTGGAATGAACTTGGATTTCTCCAAGTCAGGACTGTTTAGGCTTCCATCATTGACGAGGCTCCACTGATAGCCGAGATATGTATCATTAAAAACTGCATCTGCAGACTTTGTCATAAGTTGACTGAGCTGCTCTGCACCAAGAGGTCTGGCTTTCTTATCTGAAGCTCTCTTGAGAGTTCTGTTATATTCTACCCTGCTGACTTCTCCGAGTTTAGAAAGATCTGCTGCGACCTTATCCACTGAGTACTTCTCAGGAAAGCGTACTACATACCAGAGATGAAGTCCCTCTTCACGAGTCTTTGTCTCTGTGCGCATATCCACAGGAAAGACTCTTTCGATATGATAACCCTCTACCAAGTCAAGTATCTCATCGACGCTAAGAACACCGGAACGCTTCATCGGCATCTTAGGACCACTCTTTGTCACTCCCGCTTTGTCCAAGACATCACTTACGTGAGCATCGAAACGAACGAGAAGCTGGCCCTCAACAACATCGGCAGAAAGCTCAGGCACCTTAGAGGTTTCAGGCTCCAAAGCGACCTTATGCTCATCCAACGAGCACGCCGTCAATCCCAAAACAAGGACAGAGGCCAACAGATATATATTCTTTTTTAGATTCATCTTCTTTACTTCTTGTTAGGGTTATACTTCTTGTTGTAGTATATATCGTAATAGTAGTCCAAACTTGCAGGCTCATTATCGAATCCTGCATTCTTTCCTTCCTTATTTTTTCCTTCCTGAGAGAAGATAAGTGAATATGGAGTCCACATATCAAGATTAGGATGATATAGAATCCAATCAGGAACAGTTCCAGTGAATCTGTTGAAGTTGATTGCAAAGAACTTTGTGTTCGGAAGTACTTTAGGAAGATTCTGGAGCTTCTCAGGCAACTGAGTCATTCCAGTGGCAAGGGAATCCTTCAACTCCTCAAACTGCCAAACAGGAAGGCCTTCATGCTTCATATCTGGTATCTCACCCTGAAGGTAATTTACAGAAAGTCGAAGGGTGTCAAGTTTATCCCATTTGAGCACATCCTTAAATCTCTTCAAACCCGTATCCTCGATAAATCCACCGATATTCTCTCGTCCATCATTGCTCAAATCATAGATGGTGCTTCGCTGATTGGCATTCAAAACTAAAGAGTGAAGATTCGGGAAATTCTCAGGAGTAAGGATGTCCGGAATATTCTGAAAACAGTTTGAGCTCAAGTCAAGGAACTCAAGATTCTTGAGATTCTTGAAATCAGGATGTAAGGTTGTGAGTCCGTACGCGCCGATAGTGAGTCGCTTAAGATTCGTAAGTTTTGTAATCCACTCACCTGTATCAAGACTCTTTAAGAACTGATTAGCATTCGAGTAGAATACAATCTCCTCTGCTGCTGTAAGATACTGCACTGCATAAGGAAGTTCCTCCTTTGTATTGAACATAAAGAACTGCACATAGCGGATACGTCCCTTGTGCGGACCATCCTTATACACCTTCACATTAGTCCAATGCTCCATCTTGTCAGTTGTGTCAAAGCCGGTAAACATTCCAAGTGCACGGCTGATTGAAATCACTGCGAGAGAGTCTCCAGCAGGAGTTCCAACAGGGATTGACATTGAAGCTTTCTGAGAAACCTTAAGAGTGTCTTGTCTGACTAACTCAATTGTCTCAATCGGCTTGAATTCCACTTTTGCATTTCTGGCCAAATCGCGTGAGTTGACCTTCCAGTCAAAATGGACTTTGACTGTACGTGGCCTTGCACCTCTGTCGAGAACCAACTCATCCTTTGTAAATGAAAGCCAATTTTCTGCATCAGCAGGTACCACGACATCGAAATCGACATTTGAAAGGACCTCAACAGCAAAAGATCGAGAACCATATGCTGCAAAATCTTCAATCTCAACTTTATCCTTATCCAGAACAATCTGATAATCAAAACCATCCTGTAAAACGTTAAAGTCAGACTTTTCTCCGGTTTTTTGATTCTGGATTCTTATAGTACCCTGTCGTGGAATGTTGAGGATCGTAGAATCGATATTCACTTCACACTCAAATGAACCGCGTCCATTTGCAGGTGAAACCATAATCCAAGGATCCTCAGTCACTACCACCCATTCATCCTGAGCAGATACAGTGATCTTATGAACACCACCAGTCGGGCCAACACTGATATTATTATCTTCTGTACCAGTCTCCACACCGAAGATGACCTCCTCAGTCGGCATACAGGCAAAGAGTGCAACAGCAGCAAGAGCTGTAAATATGATATTTCTAAATTTCATTTTCATCTCCCTCCACTATTAGTTCAACATATAATCACAATTTCTGATATCCTGAGTCTTGTCGTAGATCAGATAGTATGCACCAGCTTGGTAGGCATAGCATATATCAGATGCATCGAAGATGATCTCAGGGTTATCGCTGATATCCAGATAATAAATCAAAGTCGAAATGGTATCCTCGATTTTGCCAAGATTATTCGATCCGATATAGAATCCTCTCAAGCCCCTATGGTTATAAAGTCCCGTAGGCCACTCTGAAAGACATCTTGCACCGCTCTTATTACGCTGACCTCTGATAGCAAATACAGTAAGATACTGTGAATCAAGAGGTTCCCATGGAAATACGGAGAACTGATTGTAGGATAATTCGACACCATACATATATGGCATATTGCCAGAATGCATATCGCTTGGAAGATCTGTCAAATCGTTGTATGAGAAATCAAACGACTGCAGATATACGGCATTCGGATATGTAAAGCACTTATCAGGGAAAGTCTTTAGGTTACATCCTCTGAAATTGATGTACATGATCTTTGAATCAGACTCCTTGATCTGTATCGGATAGACTTCAAGTTCAGGATTATTGGCAAGTGTTAGCGTCTCCACATAAACACCCTTGAAATTATCCGGGAATCTGCTGATGTGATTAAAAGAGAAATCAATTGAAACAACAGCATACAAAGACTCAGCATCGAAGATATCTGGGAAAACAGTGAAATTGTTATGCTTCACCGAGAAGGTCTCAGCATCCTCAATATAGCAGAAAACTCCATCTTCATTCACCGGGAATTCCGAAAGCTGGTTATTATCAAGATAAAGCTGTACTGGCTTGATATCTGTGCCCCATGCCGTCTCAATCTTCTTGATCTTGTTGGAAGCAAAGTTCATAAGACCAAGTTTCTTCATATTGGTGATCTCAGCCGGAATGATCTCCAGATTGTTCTCATTGAAATACAAGATCTGAAGTTTCTCTCTTGAAGGACCTGTGGCAAGAGCTTTCAAACCCTTAAGAGCCTCATCCGCATTCCACTGTCTGTTATTTGCAATATTAAGCGTGATGAGATTCGGCATCTGAGCAATCTCCACCGGGAACTCCGTCATCTTAGGACAGTTATAAATCTCAACATCCGTACAAGATATAAGATTTGAGACTGTTGCAGGAATTTTCTCCAATGTACCGTTTGCAATAAAGAGCTGTTCAAGTTTAGTGAGATTTCCGATCTCATCTGGAAGCTTTGTCAGTCCATTATTGATCTTGCCGGAAATCATATCCTTTGGCTGGATACGCATTTTACCTGTGCCCTTCTCAATAATCTGATCCTCGCTCATTGTATTATAGAGACGAATTTCAGGAATATCCTTATCGTTCTCCATCAATGCGCGTGCGATTGGCTCTGCCATCTGAGTCGGAGGATTAAGATGATACATGAATTCTTTGTGCGCATCCATTCTATTTCCTCGACCCTTTCCAGCGATTGAAAGCGGATCATAACCCACAAGATTGATATCATTGTGGTTACCGAGATAAAATTCGACTAGTTCTGTTAGCTGACCGATTGCAGGAGAAAGTTCACCATAGAAGCCAAAGTCACTGAGGTTAATCAAGGCGACACGGCCATTCGAATGGAGTTGCACTCCCGGCTGGTCTCCCCAAAGGTCAGGATCCTTATTGAAGTCCCAATTTGCACCACGAGCATAGTTTTCTCCTACGTAATACCAATCTTCACCACCAAGTGACTTCCAGATTTCATAAAGAGCATAGTAGTCCTTGATGTATTCATTTGACTCATGGAGCTTTACAGGGACATCAGCTTCTGTCACCTCGTTATCCTTGACCACAAACTGATTATCTAGACCAGATGCTGCTTCAAGCATATCCTTATCCTCATTGTATACGATATATGAAACAACTTTATAGGTTCCCGCAGTGAGAGTTAAAAGTGTGTCACATGCCAATGATGATGTCAGATATCCATCCTCCACACCGTCATCGGTAAAATGCACACCAAACTCAGCTGGAAGCATTTCAAATGAGATTGTGGTATTCTCCTTCCTAACAGAAAGAGATACATATCCGATCTGATCAAAGGTATATGAGTTTTCATCTGCAGCCTTTGTAACAGGAGTATTCTCAAAGTCAGACAAATCCTTGACAATATTAAATTTGACCTTACCTCTTTCCACAGTGTTAGCAGTGAGATCATGCACGGACAAGCCACCACCGACAACTTCGAAAGTAGCAAAATCACCAGTAGGAGTCGATTCATAGAGAGGCTGGTCCAGACTATCAAAAAGTGTGAACATTGCAAGCTCATAGGTTCCTGCCAGCAACTTGATCTTATCGCTTCGCAAGCCATACTCGGCAGATTCCTTATCAGAATAATTCATAACAAGGGTCTGGGCGATATCCTTGCCACCACTTCTCATCACGACTCTTATCTTCGAGACGTCACTGAGATAATCGATCTGAGACGTCACTGCCTTGGTCGGGCTATATGATGCCTGCTTGTACAGTTTGAACTGCACATAACCATACTCATCTCCCACAGCCTGCGGCTCATCCATCAAGGAACAACCCGCAAACAATGCAGAAGCAAGAGCAATGGTCATCAATACTATATATCTATATAATTTCATACAATTATAATTTCTTAGTTAGCGCTAGGATCCAATGTACAGATAAGAATTATTTTAAGATCCCCCGCAGTATTGTTGAAGTTGATATTTCCTCTAACTGAATCTTCACCATCCGGAAGATACATATTGATCTCAACACTCTTATCAGAGTCCAACACCACCTCACTCAAGATATCATTAGGGCCGAAGTACTCGTCGTAAATAGTATCATTCACCCTAAGGTTCCTAGAGTAATTATATGGATTCACATTATGAGTCCTGATATATGAAGGCAATACAATTCTTACAGGCTTATCAATCTTGGTGTACTGCAAGTGATAAACTGGTATATCGCCATTGCTATATGCCTTATAAAGCTCACCTTCAGTCAAACGCTGGAGAATTGCTCCATTTGCCCTAGCAGATTCCCAATCAAGGAAATGAACCGTTTCGTCACCATTGGTAACGCTACCGTCGTCATACTTCTGTTTAACGCGGATTGTCTTAGTCACATTTTCAGCGCTGACAGTAAGGACTGCCTCGCGATCTGAAAGACCATCATTTGTATTGACAGAGACAGTCACCTCTGCGCTTGTCTTACCTGATTCTGGCGAGACTGTACACCAAGACTCGCTGCTGGTAACAATCCATGAGAGATTTGATGTGATCTTAACTTTGGCAGTTGCGCCCAAGCAATCGAATGAAATTTCCTCTACGTCGACCTCAAGTACCTGACCGAATTCCTGCTTGATTGTAACAACTCGAGTGAGGGTCTCAGACTTGATAGTTACTTCTGCTATTCTCTCATTCATTGTGTCATTCTCAAGAACAGACACTGAAATCTCACCGCTCTGGTTGCCATTCTCTGGAGAAACCTTACACCATTCTGCATTGCTTGATGCTGTCCAGGCAACATTAGATATAACATTAATCTTTTCTGTAGAAGCAATTGGAAGAACTGCAATTGAAGTAACGTCCACTGTAAGTTCCTCTTCAATATATGGAGATACGCACTCAACGATGGCAAGAACTGATTCATTCGCTCCATAGAATACAACATATCCTACAGATGATCTGGTAGGGAGATCCATATTAAGATACATATCCACGATACCAGACTTATTCTCAGTAATTCCATTAGAGAATGTGAGCCAGAAATCCTCAACTCCAGACTTATCAGTTGTAGTGTCATCCTGAGAGAATATCTTGTATGAAGCAAACTCAGAAAGCATTGACATATACGCATTGTCACGGCTATATGGACTTTCGTAAGTCAGGACATATACATATTCAGTCGGGCCAAAGATCGAAGTCAGTTCAGCTACCTTATCTTGATCGGCAGCAACAAAATGACATGGATGCTCAGAATCCTCTGACTTGTCAATCTGTATATACTGCATCTCAGCCTCTGAAGCCTGAGTCACCATAATACTATATTGCACATACTCCTCCTTTACTGTTGCATCCTCATTAAAGAGAGCTGTATATTCAGCATCCATACTTGGAGGCAGAATGAACACGACCGCAGACTTTCTATCTTCTTTATTTGGTTCTATAGTAAATGTGATTGTACGCTCTTGAAGAACAGTTGCTCCAGATGCAGTATTCCAAGCAGCCACCTCTATCTTGAACCAGTTTGGATTCTCAAGTCCAACCACATTGCCAGATGTCTCCACAGCAAAAATACGGACACCCTTTGAACCTGTAAGACTACCTGTAGCAGAACCCTCAACATATCCAGTTGATGTCTTGTAGTCTCCAAGATGGTTATATTCAAGGGCTGTGAGTCCCATATCCAACGAGAATGTCAGAATATCCTTACATCCTGGAAAGTTTACTTTGCACTTGCCAACCACATCATCACCCAACTTGAAGACGATCTCACCTACAGCATCCTCCAAAGGATACTTTGATGGTTCACCGAGAAGAGTCAAAGTTGTCTTGCCTGCTGTCCTCTCCGGGAGTTCCACAGTAAGCCACTCTGGAAGCTCCACATTCCAATTGCACTTTGAATCCACCATAATAGGCATTCTGTAGTCACTGCCAAGCCAAACCAATGAGACCTCCTCAACAGGCTTATCTGACCACATATATCCACCATCCTCACCATATTCGAATTCAAGACCATTCATTACAGGTGAGTATACTTCGAAATCACCACAAGCCGGTACAGAAATAGTAACTTCAAGAAGCTCCGACTCATTAGATTTGAATACAATCTTCTCCGATGCACCTTTAAGAGACTCTCCAGTGAAAACGATTTCAACGATTCCAGTTGTTGATTCTGGGACATTGACATCAGCCCACTCGGGAATATCTACAGTCCATTCACAGTTGGCAATCACCTTCACTGGCAATCTGAATTCAGCATCCGTTTCACACCAGATTAGATTAAGGTTGGTTGCCTCTTCATTTGCATAAACATAGGTCACACCATCAGCTTCCATTTCAAAACCACCTTCAGCAGCTGTCTTTGCAGCATAAACCTGAAGAGATTTATTCTTTGCCGGAAGCATATACTTAGCGATAACCTGAGATACCTCACCCATTTCAAGAGTGACATCACATGAATAGTTCTTATCGAATTCTGCATTCTCAGTGACCCCTATCGTCACTTTAACCGGCTCTGATGAAGCCTTTCCGGTCAACTCTGTCACCTTGAACGTTCCATCATTGATCCAGAACCACTGTCTGAGTTCAGAAGGGATAGAAAGCGTCCAATCAAGATTTGGAGTAAAGACCAGCTCCTGTGTCGAACCAGGCTCAACTGCATAATTCTCCACAAGGTCAGGGAAAACAGGCTCAACAGTAGTACTGTCCTTATCATCGCAAGCAGCGAAAATGAACGCTGCCGCTAGGAAGGCTAATGCCTTAAATATATTATTTGTCTTCATAATCTGAAAATACTATTAAATGCCTTCTTTCAAAAGACGTTCTCCCTCTTCCTTACTCACCCACTCCATAATATTATAGAAGTGACCTACTGTTCCGACAGGCTCACCCAACTTTTCTACATACATTTCTGTCCAGATGTAGAGATATCTTCCACATGGATAGAAAATCGATTCGTTGAGCGAACTATTTGTAACAAGAAGTTTATCATCTCCATATGAGATGCCGAAGAATGACCCCTCATCACTTGCCACCTGGTCTGCATCCATAGTAACTAACGGCTTCATCGGATCTGAGGCATGGAAAGTCATGGTAACATCATAACCATCGTTAATCCAGTCCTTACAAATGATCATATTAGGCTCAGTCGGATGCTTCTCTGTCGTGATCAAACGTTGATATGATCCATTTACACTATAATTATATAGGAACATGGATGTGAGCACACAATAACCGGTAAAGTCATTTACATCAAATGGACAACTCTTCATAAGGACTGCCTTAGTCTGTTTTCCATAAAGAGGCATCACAAATTTCTCATCCATTACAAGTTGGAGTGTGAAACCAAGAGAATCTGTTGCTTCAATATTATCATAGTAGCCATGAACCATCACATCAGCACGATTCTCACCTGCTTTGATTGTAATGGTGTTTGACTGTAGACGATAGTGAAGGTTCTCAATAGCATTGCTACCCTTGTCAATAATTTCAACACCATATGTTCTATCGTAGTCTTTAATGACTGTGGACACCACAGGAATGCTGAAATACTCGACAGTATCCTGAACCGGGTACGTCGCCAAGGTATCTGCAAACATGACATATTCAGCATCTGAATAAGTCACATATCTCTCCTTGCAACTGCCAAGTACAGCTACGGCAAGGAAAGCGAGTGTCATATATTTAATTATCTGCTTCATATATCTTGTACTATCTGTTACTTTCATTTGGCTGAATCTGCGAACCAGGAGCCACGATTTCCTGATTAGGAATTGGCCATACAAAAAGTGGATCGCCGGCTTCTATCTTAAGTGAACCACCCTCCGACTGAGTGAGCGACTGAGGAGTTCTCTCGAAGCCCATTCCCCAACGCTTTAAATCGTGGAGTCTGAAGCCCTCCATAAAGAGTTCCTTCACACGCTCGTCCGAAATCGTTTGAAGCCAGTTTTCTGCATTCACAGAAAGCGAACCACCAGCGGAATGACGCGCTTCGCTCAAAGTAGTGAGATCCGCTGATGCAGCATTGAAGTTGCTCTTCTGGCAATAAGCCTCAGCACGTATGAGATACTGTTCAGCAAGACGGAGCGGCTTAGGCATATTCACATGATAAATCATATTTGCCATAAGTGACTCATTACCATAGTATTTAACAAGCAATGGCCAAGTCAGACCGTGAGCATATCCAGTCTGAAGATTTGCAAAATATGCATTATATCTGCCATCTCCAGATGTATAGAGGTCAAGTGCCCACTGAGCTGGAACATAGTCAGGATAATAATAGGTATAATCATTCGAGAAGTTTAGGAATATCGAACCCTGAGCTCCGCCGTATGAAGTTACAGTATATCCTATTCTCCAGATGTTCTCGTACGAAGTATCATTTGTCCAGAGGTAATCAAGATATGTCTGGGTGCTTGTCACATAGCTTCTTGCAGTAGCCAGTTCGAATGCAGGTGAATCTATGAGGACTGTCGAGTGCTCGATAGCAGCATCCCAATCCTGCATATAAAGGGCTACACGTGCATGGATTGCATGAGCTGCTGCATTTGTGAAATATGCTGCATCGAAATAATCGTTCTCATCATCAAGCATCTCTTCAGCTTTTTTAAGGTCATCAATAACGAACTGATATGAAGCCTTCAATGATGCACGGGTCGCAGGCTTTTCTCCGAAATATGTGTCAGCAAGGACAAGTCCTAATTCTGTTTCGGCTGTCGCTGGGTCGTATGCCTTGCAGAAGCACTTCAAAAGTTCCGCATACGCAAGACCTCTCGCACAATAAACCTCTCCTGTGTAGTAGTCAAGATACTGAATCTCAGCATCATCAGTCAGACTGCTTCTGAGGGCATCCACCTTGTCGAGGTAAAAATTACAACGTCCGATGATCTTGTAAAGCGCAGCATATACAGATTCCACCTCAGCATTTGTCGAGCGAATATCCCAAAGCCAATGTGTTCCAAGTGTATTAGTATTACCCTGTACCGCATACACAAGATCAGCCTGTATGTCAGGACAAAGTGTAAGATAGCCGCTGTAAAGTGCACTGCTCATATATGCTGTGTAGATGCCGGTAAGTGTCTGCTCAGCATCGGCAAATGTCTGCATTCCTTCGCTCTCAGGAATATATCCGCTCGGAATCTTCTCAAGGCAGGATGTCAGACTGAGGGCAACTGCAATCACGGCAGTAGCCTTCAATATTGTATATAGTATATTCTTCATCATATCTATCATTAGAACATCAAGTCAAGGCCAAAGGTATACTGACGCGACATTGGATACTGTGCCGCATAAACATTGCTGGTTCCCTCTGGATCCAGACCTGAGAAGTTGGTGAAGGTCATAAGATTCTGTCCCTGAGCATAAACTCTAAGTCCTCTGATGAAACCTGTTTTCTTCAAGAGTTCTTTAGGAAGAGAATATGAAATCATAACATTCTTCAGACGGAGGAAAGATGCATCCTCAAGAAGACGGCTGTCGAACTCTGTATATTCACCATGACGTGGAATATCTGTGATATCACCTGGCTGCTTCCAACGCTTGAGGAGTCTGCTTGACTGGTTGTATGTCATGAAACGTCCGTTTGACTCGTCGAAGTAACGGTCATTATTGATCATCCAACGGTCGCCCACCCAGCTGAACTGAGAAGAAAGGCTGAGACCCTTCCACGAGATGGATGTTCCGAATCCACCCTGCCATGGAGCATGGTATGTCTTGCCGATCATCACCTTATCCTCATCGCGGAGCTCGTTAGTAATATTACCGTCCTTGTCATACCAAAGTGCATCACCATTTGCAGGATTTACACCAGCGTATCTATTGATGTAGAACTCACCCACAGGATGTCCGACAACGAGTTTAGTACTTGTGTTAGCAGTCTCATACTCATCAACTCCATTATAGAGTTCAGTAAGACGGTTGTGGTTATAGCCTACGTTTGCATTGACATTCCAAGTGAAATCCCTATGCGCAATCACGGTTGCATTCAAATTAAGCTCGACTCCGCGGTTGACCATTGTTCCGACGTTGTCCCAGATATATCCATAACCATTTGACTGAGAATATGCAAGAGGCACAGCCATCAACATATCCGTTGTCTGCTTGTTGTCGAGTTCAAGGTCAACGTTGAGTCTGTTCCAGAATCCGAAATGGAATGCAAGATTGCTTGTCCAGGTATTCTCCCATGTAAGACTCTCATTACCAGGCTGAAGTGGGGCCACACCAGCATCTCCAACATAGTCAGAACCGCCACCTATAAGAGCAAGGTGCTCATAGTTAGGAATTTCAGAGTTTCCTGATGTACCAGAGCTAAGTGCGATCTGGGCCATTGTAAGCCAGCTACGATTTGCTGCCATGAAATCCTCATTGCGAAGATTCCACATGAAACCTACTGCTCCGAATACTCCCCAACGGTTGTTTGCACCGAAACGTGACGAGCCGTCTGTACGGAGAGAAACCTCGCTATAGTATTTATCAGCAAGATTATACTCGCCACGACCGAAGAAAGACACGCGCGAATAATCAGAATCTGCTGTACTTGTCCATGATGTCACTCTTGTACCTGTGGAGATATCTGTCAACTTACCATTATTCTGACCCGCAGTACTGAGGCTGAAGGCTTCCATGTGGTAGTCCTGCCACTCGTGACCAAGAAGGAAATTGAAATCATGGATGTTGTCGATATCGAAACGATAAGTCAAAGTATTTGACATCTGAAGGTTAAGTCCATCACTTGAACTTCTCGCTGCACTACCCTCTCCCTGGTTTGGAACATATTCAGGGAAGGACTGGCTGAAACCTGTCGTATGAGAGAAGTCAACTCCGAACTGAGACTTGAAGACAAGATTCTTGTAGAGGGTCAACTCGGCGAAGGCAGTTGAGAACAACTTATACTTCTTGTATTTCAAAGGATTATTTGCAAGCCACTCCAATGGATTCTGACCCTGTCCATGCCAAGAGCCATCGGACAACGATGCAAGAGAACCATCAGATTTGTATGGGTTCCAATACGGAAGCATGAAACGAGCAGCAGAGATTGGCGTAACAAGAGTATAAGCGCCCTCATCTGCCTGCATGATATCCTGATAGTTGACCATGGTATTAGTTCCCATCTTCAACCATGAAGCCATCTGCTGCTCTACGTTGAATCTCATGGAATAACGCGTAAACTGCGAACCAGGGGCAATACCCTGCTGATCATAGTATCCACCAGAATAGTAGTAGTTTGTCTTATCTGTTGCACCAGATACAGAAAGTTCGTGACTCTGAAGCATTGCAGAATCATTAAACACGACATCCATCCAGTTTACGTCAACTGTAGAAAGGTAGTTATAGTTCTGACCTGCTGTCAGACCAAGCTCCTTCTCATA